>CETW01057441.1_pt1 | contig 16084 bp, 15 predicted proteins | sample 361381 | NCBI WGS metagenome assembly CETW01 (sample SAMEA2620570, study PRJEB7988) | marine metagenome | isolation source: saline water (ENVO:00002010), including
TCTATACAATCATTTGAATCATAAACCTCAGTTTGTGGAACTTTATGGTCTTTATTAAAAGGCACAGGCGGATGAGGAACAGGTAGTTGCATACATGTTACCAATCCTCTTGAGTTAACTTTACTTAATAATGAGGGATCAGCTGTAGGTAGCATTGATTTGTCATAATTCTGATTAGTATTACAACCAAACAAAATTAGAATTGGAATTAGTCTTTTCATAGTTTTTTACTGTTTTCGAGTAAAGATTCAACAACGGTTGGTTCAGCAAGAGTAGTTGTATCTCCAAGATTGTCGAAATCACCCTCAGCAATTTTTCTTAAAATCCTCCTCATAATTTTTCCAGATCTAGTTTTTGGAAGACCTGGAGCATTTTGAATAAGATCAGGTTTTGCAATGGGACCAATTTCTTTTGAAACAAAATTAACAAGCTCTTTCTCAAGATCCTCATTAAAATTTTCACCCTTCATTAAGGTAACAAACGCATAAATACCTTGTCCTTTAATTGGATGTTGAAATCCTACAACTGCTGCTTCAGCGACAGAATCATGAAGAACTAAAGCACTTTCAATTTCTGCAGTTCCAAGCCTGTGACCAGAAACATTTAAAACATCGTCAACTCTACCAGTTATCCAAAAATAACCGTCTTCATCACGTCTAGCTCCATCACCTGTAAAATAAATATTTTCGTATGTCTCAAAGTAAGTTGATATCATTCTCTTGTGATCTCCATAGACACTTCTGATTTGACTTGGCCATGAAGACTCGATAACTAAATTACCTGAGGTAGCACCTTCTAATGCTTGGCCTTCCTCGTCATAAATTGCTGGCTTTACACCAAAAAAAGGTAGTGTAGCCGATCCGGGCTTTACTGGTGTGATACCAGATATTGGAGATATCAAAACAGAGCCTGTTTCTGTTTGCCACCAGGTATCAATAACATCACATGATCCATTTCCTACTACTTTATAATACCAATCCCATGCTTCTGGATTAATTGGCTCACCCACAGTGCCAAGAACTCTTAGTGACTCCCTTTTAGTTTTTAGAACAGGCTCGTCTCCTTGGGACATTAAAGCTCTTATAGCTGTTGGCGCTGTATAAAAAATATTGACATTATATTTATCGCATACTTCCCAACATCTTGATGAACTAGGATAGGTAGGCACTCCTTCAAACATAATCGTCGTTGTTCCATTTGATAGGGGACCATACAAAATATAAGTATGTCCGGTTATCCAACCAACATCAGCAGTGCACCAATATACGTCAGATTCATCTATACCGAATAAATATTTGAAACTCATATGTGCACCTAGCAGATATCCAGCTGTAGTGTGGAGTACTCCTTTTGGTTTTCCTGTAGATCCAGATGTATAAAGAATAAATAGTGGATCTTCTGCGTTCATTGGTTCAGGCTCACAAGTTAGGTCAACGCCTTTAGATAGTTCCTCGTACCATAAATCTCTATGCTCAACCCAATTTATTTGATTACCTGTCCTTTTGATAACTATTGTATTTTTCACATTTGGACATTTCTCTAGAGCTTCATCAACATTTGCTTTTAAAGGAATTTTCTTTCCACCTCTCACACCTTCATCAGCAGTGATTACCAACTCGCAATCAGCATCTAAAATTCTATCTTTTAAAGATTCTGGTGAAAAACCGCCAAAAACAACAGAATGAATAGCTCCAATCCTAGTGCAAGCTAACATCGCAAATGCAGCCTCTGGGATCATTGGCATGTATATACAAACTCTAGATCCCTTAGAGATTTGAAGATTTTTTAGAACATTTGAAAATTTGCAAACTTCCTCATGCAATTCCTTGAAAGAATATGATTTAGAGTCTCCAGGCTCATCTCCTTCCCAAATTAAAGCAGTTTTTTCAGATCTTTCTTTGAGATGTCTATCGAGACAGTTTTCGCTTACATTTATTTTTCCAGCTTTAAACCATTCCGTATTTGCAAATTCACCATTATGAACCTCATCAAAATCTTTTATCCAAGATAGGTTTTCAAAAGCCATCTTTTTAAAAAAATCTGTTGGGTTGTTGATTGATTCTCCATACAACTTTTTATATTCATCAAGATCTTTAATATGAGGATTGGACGCTTTTGCTGGAATTGAATTTTTTGTCATAAATCTAAATTATAGAAGGTTGAGGATTTACAAAATTCTTTCCTTTAGGATTAGACATTATCATTGTAATGAGTGCCTCATAATCATTTTCATTAGATTCAAGATTGATATCTGATGCATTAATTATTAATAAAGGGGCTGCTTTATAGTCTAGAAAAAATCGTGAGTATGCATCATTCAATCTCTCAAGATAATCTAATGTTAGGTATTGTTCATTTATATTGCCTCTTTTTGTAATTCTTTCTTTCAAGATTTCAATCGGTGCCTGTAAATATATGACCAAATCTGGAGTAGGGGCATCAAGTGTTATGTGCTCATATACCTTGTCATATAGATTCATCTCTTCGTTTGATAGTGTTACTTCCGCAAACAATCTATCTTTTTCAATTAAAAAATCTGCAACACGAACATTTTCAAATAAGCTTCTTTGTTTTAAATCTTGAATTTGCTGCATCCTCTGAAAAAGAAAGAATAGTTGAGTAGCTAATGCTGATTGACTTGGGTTCCTGTAAAAGTTTTTAAGAAATGGATTTTCTGCAGGTTGTTCTAAAAACGCATCGTAATTGAATGTTTCTGCAATTTTATTTGCTAATGTGGTTTTACCAACACCAATGGGCCCTTCTATAGCAATATATTTTGGTAAAGGTATTTCGTCTAAAGCTGGCTTCATTTAAATAATAATCTTTTAATATATAGATTATCTTAACTCTTGTGAGAAACCAAATGTTTTAAATGATTCGTGTTGGCTTTTTTCTTTAAGTGAACTGATCAGAGATTTTTTTAGGTTTTCATCATTTTTTTGAAAATCAGTCCACCATTTTCCAAGACTCTTTGTTTCACCTGAAGATTTTTCTCTGATAAGCATAAAATCGTAAGCTGCTCTAAATCTAGGATGTTTGAGTGTCTTATATGGTTGTTTACCAATTCTACTGTGAAGTTTTAGTTGTAAAACCCATATATCTTTAATGTACGAATGAAATTTTCTTGGAATCGCAGTAATTCTTTGTTGACTTCTTAATATTGGATCCATAGATCTAAAAAATTTTCTAAGATTAATATCTCCCTTCATGGAACATTTATCAATAAGCTGTGGCCACAAAAGCGCTGCTAAGAGGAATCCTGGAGTTACAGATTGATTATTTGTTAGTCTCTTGTCGGTATTTCTTAATGATTCAGTTATCAACTTCCTTGTGAATTCATTTTGTTCTGGCTCCGTTGTTATTAAAAACTTACTCAGTCCAAATGAATTAAGTTTATTAAAGTTTTTCTCTGCCATACCACTTAAAAACATTTTGCAAAATTCATCAAAGATCCTTGCGTTAGAAATACTTGATAAAAGATGACCTTTTTCATAAATAGCATCTTTAATTTTTGTATCTATTTTAAATTTAAGTTTGTTACTAAATCTGATGGCTCTTAAACTTCTTACTGGATCTTCTGAAAATCTTTGCCTAGGATCTCCAATTGAAACAATAATTTTCTTATGAATGTCTCGCATACCATCTTTATGACCGATGATCTTCTTAGTTTTCGGACAATAGTAAAGAGCATTCACGGTAAAATCTCGTCTGTAGGTATCTTGATCAAGGTTACCCCAAATATTATCTCTAATTATTTTTCCAGATTGATCTTTGACTAACTCTCCGTCATTGCTACTCATTTCACCAGACCTAAAGGTAGCTACCTCAATAAGTTCTGACCTATTAAATACATGAACTAATTTGAATCTTCTTCCAATTATTCTGGAAGCTTTGAATATTTTTCTGACCTGTTCTGGTGTTGCATCTGTAGCTATATCAAAATCCTTTGGATTAAGGCCACACAAAAGATCTCTGACACAACCTCCTACTAGATAACCTTGAAATTTATTCTTTTGAAGGTCCTCAATAATGGAAATGGCAAATTTACTTATTTTTTTATTATTTATCAAACTAGATTTTTGATAATAGCTTTATCGTTACCCGCTGAGTTGTTTCTCTTTAATTTCATCTAAGGTTTTACAATGAATACAGTGAGTAGCTGTAGGCCTTGCTTCGAGTCTTTTTATACCAATCTCATCGCCACAAGATTCACACCATCCATAATCATCTTGTTTAATTTTCTCAATGGATATGGCAATTTTATTGGTTAACTTTCTCTCTCTATCTCTTGTTCTTAGTTCGAATGCAAATTCTTCCTCTTGTGAGGCTCTATCTACAGGATCAGCATATGTTTCGCCCTTGGTTTTTAGGTGATCAAAAGTTTTTTGCATTTCTTCTTTTAAATGTTCTTTCCATAGAAGCAGAACAGCAACGAAGTGCCTTTTCATAGCAGCGCTCATGTATTTTTCATTTTTCTTTGCCTTGTATGGCGCAATTTTTGATTTATTGTTAGCAACAGTTCCTGTAATTCTAGTTTTTGCTACTTTTGACTGAGTTGTTTTTTTAATTTTTGAAACTTTTTTTGGTGCGACTTTCTTTGCACTAGATTTGGCAGCTACTTTTTTTGCTGGCTTTTTTTTAGATTTAGTTACTTTTTTTACTACCATAGATTTATGAAAAATTTTTAAGGTGGTGAAAATATCAGATACAGGCTAAATATGCTAGCTTTTTTTTAATTTATTTAAAACTTCTTTATATCCCTCTGGAGTAAGTCTAGGTCCAAACGTTTCAACTATTTTAGAAGATGCAAAGTTAGAGAACTCAGCACATTCAGACAAATTAAGGCCATTTAAATAAGCATGCATAAAAGAACCGGCGTACATATCTCCAGCTCCATTAGTATCGACAGGTGAAATAGGCACTGCTGGCGAGAATATTTCCTGACCGTTATTAATAACTATGCTCCCCTCAGCTCCCTTAGTAATAGCAATCATATATGACTGTTCTTTAAAAAAATTTATTGCATCGTCTAGAGTTTCTGTCCCAGCAAATGCAGTTGCTTCGTCATCATTACAAAATATCATGTCAATTCCATACGATTCTATTTCAGCAAATTTATCTCTAAACCCCATAACAATGCCAGCATCTGATAGTGACAGTGCTTTTTTGGTGTTTTCATTTTGCACGTGATTTAGCACGGACGTGACAGCACTAAAATTTTCATCACTTGTTACCATATAACCCTCGATATAAAAAATTTTAGAATTATGAACCGCATCATAATCAATATCTTTAGAGCCAAGGTAAGCACTTATACCCAACATACTACTCATAGTTCTCTTGGCGTCTGGCGTCACGAATATTAAACATTTTCCAGTCGGCATTTCTGAGGCCTCTTTACTAAAACCGATATGCTTTACTCCAGCCTTTTGAAGACTCTCAAGATATTTTTTTCCGTCTTCATCATTTGCAACTCTGCAAACGTGATGGCATTTGGAACCATAATATGAAGCTGCTACCAAAGAATTTGTTGCTGAACCGCCACAGTCTGATACAGATTCCACACCCATAGATTCTAGTTTTTGGATTATAGGACCATGTTCCTCAGCAGATGCAAGTGTCATTGAATCTGCCTCAAGACCTATTTCATCCAAGAATTCATGATCAACCATATACTGAGTATCTACAAGAGCATTTCCAAGAGCACTAATGTCATATTTCATTTTATATTCCTTCTTTTAAAATCTTTTCTACAATTTTTATTGTATTACTAATTTCAGTTTTAGTATGTTTTGTTGAAATAAAACCTGCCTCAAATTTTGATGGAGCAAAGTAAATTCCATTATCAATACATTTGTTAAGAAATTTTTTAAATTGTTTGTCATTTGTATTTTCTACATCTACAAGATTGCTTGGTAGTTTTTCAGAAAAAAAGAAGCCAAACATTCCACCAATTTGATTCGTAGAAAAGGGAATATCGTGACTTTCAAAAAGTTTTTTCATACCGCTTAAGAGATTTTTTGCCTTATTTTCTAACTGTTGATAGGGATTTGTTTCTATTAATAACTTAATTAAAGTTGATCCTGCTGCCATTGCTAAAGGATTCCCGGATAGAGTGCCTGCCTGATAAACTGGGCCATTTGGCGCGAGGCAATCCATTACCTTCTTTTTACCCCCAAAAGCTCCAACAGGAAGCCCACCTCCAATTACTTTTCCTAAAGTAGTTAAGTCAGGCTTAATTCCATATAATTCTTGAGCTCCACCAAGAGAAACTCTAAAACCTGTCATAACTTCATCAAAAATCAATAATGAGTTATTTTCAGACGTCTTATTTCTTAATAATTTTAAAAATGATTTATCGCCAGGTACAAATCCCATATTTCCTGCTATAGGCTCAACAATAACTGCAGCAAGATCATCTTTCACTTTATTAAATATTTTTAAAAAATCATCTTTATTGTTAAATTCACAGCTAAGAGTTTTTTTTGCCAATTCATTTGGAATACCAGGTGAATCAGGCAAACCAAATGTACTCACGCCTGAACCTGCTTTAATCAAAAGTGAATCAACATGGCCATGATAGCAACCATCAAATTTAATGATTTTATTTCTGTTTGTATAGCCTCTAGCTAGCCTAACAGCACTCATTGTTGCTTCAGTACCTGAGTTCACCATTCGAATCTTTTGAATGGAAGGGAAGCATTTTTTAATGAGCTTAGCTGTATCAGATTCAATACTTGTGGGAGCACCGTAACTAGTTCCAAGTTCTAATTGCTTTGAAATAGCTTTTATAATTTTAGGATTTGAGTGACCTAAAATCATTGGACCCCATGAACCAATATAGTCAATATATTTATTGTTATCAGCATCAGTAAGATATGGACCTTTTGCTTTCTTAAAAAAAATAGGATTTCCATTAATATTTTTAAAAGCTCTTACAGGAGAATTTACGCCACCTGGCATGTGAAGCTTTGCCTCTTTATATAGCTCAATGGATTTATTTATTTTGCTCATAAATTTAAATCTCTAGTAAACTCTTCAACTTTTTTCCAATCAGTGAATTCGAAGGTTTTGGATGTGTCTGTTGGACCATTTGTGATCCACATAATAAATTTTATTGCATATTTATCAAAAAATTTATAACTAGGGTAATCTATTTTACCTGCAAATACTCCAATTTTTTTTGGTACCCAATTAATATTATTTAAAAATTTAATTACGTATGGGTTTGTTTCTGGAGAGCTTTTTTCTTCCTTTCTTGCAACAACATTTACAGAGAAAAAAGCATTATCTTTATTTTCTATTTGCTTGATATTGTTGTCTATAAATTTAAATACTTCTTTTCTATATTTGCCATACCTAATACTTGCTCCTATTACTATTGTTTCATATTGATCTATGTTTTTTACCTCACTTATTGGAAGAACTTCCACAAAAGTATTATTAGATAAATTTGAGATTCTTTTACAAATCTCTTTTGTTTGACCATCAACAGTCGAATAGGTAATTAGAGACTTTTTCATTAATTAAATTATATTGAATACCTTGAAAAAAAAGTATTTAAGCACAATTATATTCTATACTGATATTCAATTTTAATTAATTGTTATGCAAAAAACTGAAAATACATCTATTACTCTTACTGAAAGTGCATTAAAAAGGATTAACAATGTTATGTGCGCTAATGAAGATTTAGGTTCAAGATTTAGAGTTTATGTTACTGGAGGAGGTTGCTCCGGATTTCAATATGGCTTTAAATTCGATTCTGATGTTGCTTTTGATGACGACGTTATTGAATTTGAAAATTTTTCAGTCTTACTAGATTCTATGTCATATCCATATTTGTTTGGCTCAACACTAGATTTTGTAGAAGATCTATCTGGCTCAAAGTTTGTTATTAATAATCCAAATGCAAAAACAACATGTGGTTGTGGCGAGTCATTTACTATTTAGAAAAGAACATCTCACCTTTATTTAAATAAGCAAGGTAAGCAAAACCCGCAGCTTCAACAAATTTTGAAGGCACTTTGTCTTCAGTAGTTTTCATAGTTCCAGAAATATTCTTTTTAATTAGACCCATTAAATATTCATTTTTTGTTCCACCACCATGAATAATTACCTCATCAGGTTTACCGCAAAAATCATAAAATTCTTTAATTTTCTCTGAAGTAAATTCAGTCAAAGTTCTAAGAACTGTGTTTGGTTGTATTTCATAAAATGAATTATTAATTAATTCGTAATAACTCTGCTTATCATCAGCTCTTGGATATTGCATGTTACTACATGAGTTCCTCAACTCATTTAACAATTCTTGATTGATTTCACCTATTGAAGCTTCTTCGCCTTTATCATCAAAAGGTTTATCAAATCTTTCAGCCATAACAAAATCAATCAAACAATTTCCAGGTCCAACATCAGAAGCCAAAACAATTTCACCATCTTTTAAAAATGTGCCATTTGCAATTCCACCGATATTAAACACAATTTTACTTTTGTTATCTTCAGAAAACAGATAGCTATGAAATGCTGGAATTAAAGGTGCACCAATCCCCCCATTTTTTATATCAAAGTTTCTAAAATCTGAGCAAACATTTATTTTAGTTTCTTTAGCTATTACTTCTGGATCACCGATTTGATAACTTTTTTCATTAGTATGAAAAACTGTTTGTCCCGAAAACGCAATTAAATTAATTTCAGAAATATCTATATTTGATTTATCAACTAAATTATTTATTAATTCGATGGTTTGTTTATTCAGAGTCTTCTCAAGTTCAATAAGTATTTTCGATTCACTTGTTTTTTTATAACCAGCTTTTATGCATGCCTCATAATTTTTTTTGTAACCGTTCTCTAACTGTATCGATGCAGACTCAATAAATTCAAAACCTTTTTCAAAAGAAACAAGACATCCATCAAGAGCATCAGCACTTGTCCCAGTCATTATTCCAATATAATAATTATTCATATTTTGGTGAATTATACTCACTGAGCTTATTTAAATTTGAAGCTAATAAATTATTAAATTCATTTTTTTGATAATTATTTACTGGTTTTGCAGATGGAAGCTTTACTTTGACAGGATCAGTTCTTATCTCTCCTTGCCAAAACTCAAAGTGAAGGTGTGGTCCAGTCGCTTGACCAGAATCACCAACATAAGCAATTATTTCACCTTGTTTCACTTTGCTTCCTACTTTTAATTTTGTATTAAATTTTTCAAGATGGGCGTATAAGGTTTTTATATTACCACCATGTTTTATCTCAACTGTTCTTCCGTATCCGCTTTGTCTTCCAATGAAAGAGATAACACCATCTCCTGATGCTTTTACTGGAGTATTTCTTTTTGCGGCGTAATCGACACCATTATGAGCCTTTATTCTATGAAGTATTGGATGCATTCTATTAGGATTAAAGTGAGAGCTAATATAAGCAAAATCAAGAGGCGCTCTTAGAAAAGCTTTCTTAACGTTTTCTCCTTTTTCATTAAAATATTGTTTACCTTGTATATCATCAAAAAATCTTTGAGCTATGAATTTTTTGTCTTTATTTATAAACTCTGCAAGGACAATATCTCCACTAGAAATTCTTTCGCCCTCAGAATAATCAGTTTCAAATATAACTGAAAATTTATCACCCTGTCTCACGTCAAAAATAAAGTCTATGTCCCAACCAAAAATAAAAGCAAAATCCATAATTATGCTATCAGGGATCCCAACATCTTTAGCACTTTTATAGAAAGAATCTTTTATTTCTCCAAAACCAAAGGACGTAATAGTTTGTATTTCTTTTTTTATTTTCTTAATTGATATTTCAGTATCGGTTTTAATTAGAATTGAATTAATTTCATCTTTAATGATTTCTATGCTCAATAAATCATTGCCCATGTAATTAAATTCCATAATATCTCCAGGGACTATGTTCGATAAAAGACTGTTTTGGTCAAAATCAAAAATTTTGTACGCCGTGTTTAATGGGACTTGTTTTTCTTCAAAAATTACAGAAAGGCTGTCTCCCTTTTTTACTGTATGAATTTGCTTACTCTTTATAGGTGCAAGGCCTTCATCTAAGTCTTTTGAAATTGTAATTTTTTCAATTGGTAGAGGCTTATTACTAAAATAGTCAACATAAATAAGTAATATTGAGACTACTGATATTAAAAATATTGTTAATACGAGTCTAACTGGAGTTCTTTTAAACCCAATCATATATCTTCTTGAAGATTTAAAAGCTCAGTATTACCACCAAAGGCAACAGAATTTTTTGAAACCACTTTTTCATTAAGGAACTGTAAAAGATAGTTTGGCCCACCAGCTTTAAAGCCACTTCCAGATAGTCCGACTCCTCCAAAAGGTTGTGAGCCTACTACAGCTCCAACCATATCCCTATTAATATATACATTACCAACATTTGACATTGAGCCAAAGTAATCAGCTCTTGTTTCTATCCTTGTATGGATACCCATTGTTAATCCATAGCCACTATCATTTATTTGTCCTATTAGCTCATCGATTTGATTAGACTTATATTTGAGAATATGAAGAATTGGTCCAAATTGCTCATCTTTAATATCTGAAATATTTTTTATATTTATTAAAGTTGGGCTGATATGAGTTTTTGATTTGTTAGTTTTAAACTTAAATACTTCCATTCCTTTTTCTTCGCACTTTGCTATGTAATTATTTAAATCTTTTAATGCATTGCTATTAATTATTGGTCCTATGTCTGTATCAAAATCATTTGGATCTCCTATACTTTGAGTAGAAATATTTCCTTTAATCATAGATATTAGTTCCTCATAAATTTCTTCCTGAATGCATAGAACTCTCAATGCTGAGCACCTTTGTCCTGCACTATCAAATGCAGATCTTATAACGTCATCAGTAACTTGTTCTAACAAAGCACTTGAATCAACAATCATTGCATTAATACCTCCAGTCTCAGCAATCAAGGGCACTATTTGCTTTTGATTTTCTAGAAGATTAGTTTGAATTTTTTTTGCAGTTTTAAGAGAACCTGTAAAGGCCACTCCATGAAGAGGAGTAATTTTTGTCAAAATCTCACCATAACTACCATCACCGAGAATTAATTCCAGAGCATCTTTTGGGATACCGAGTTCATGAAATTTTTTTACCACTAGATAACCAAGTATTGAGGTGTGTTCAGATGGCTTAACAATAACTTTATTTCCACATACAAGTGCAGCAGAAATTTGGCCTATAAGAATAGCAACAGGAAAGTTCCATGGGCTTATACATAAAAATCTTCCTTTTGGTGTGTATGTAATTATATTTTCTTCACCAGTTGGTCCTTCAAGATCATTTTTAGATGATATTTTTAGAATTTGATTAGAGTAATACCTTAGAAAGTCTATGGCTTCTCTAATTTCATCAATTGCATTCTGAATTGTCTTCCCGGCTTCATTTATGAGAAAGTAAATTAACTCATATGGATTTGTCTCTAGCTCGTCTGCAATCTTATTTAGAATCATTGATCGCTCTTCAGGTTTAGTACTAGACCATTGTGTTTTTGATTTTTTGTTTAGCGATTGTTTGATTTTTTCTGGATCATCAAAGATTACTGTTCCAATTTCTTTTTTTGATGAAATCGATAATACCTTTTCAATATTTTTATCATCTTCTTTTCTTCCCTCATAAATTGACATAGCTTCAATTGATTTTCCATCAAAATTCATAAGTCTTTTTTTCAGATTTTCTAAGTTTTCAATCTCCGATATATCTAAACCAGATGAGTTTTGCCTATTAGCAAATATTTGATTTGGCAATGGAATTTCTTTTTTTTCATTTTTAACACGTATATATGGATTTTCTGCTAACCACTCTGAGTCAGTCTCAGGATCTAGCAACCTGTTAATAAAAGAGCTATTTGCTCCATTTTCAAGCAATCTTCTAACTAAATATGGCAACAAATCTTTATAGCTACCAATTGGAGCATAAACTGAGGGACTCTTATCAATTCCTAGAACTTCAGATGCACTTTTATATAAAAGTTCACCCATTCCATACAATCTTTGAAACTCATAATCACAACCATTACCAATATGATGTATTGAAGAAATCGTATGAGCATTGTGTGTAGCAAATCTTGGAAATATTTTTTTATTTTTTAATATCTCCTTTGCACAAGCAAGATATGCGATATCTGTTATCGATTTTTTTGAAAATACTGGATATCCTTCATATCCTGAAACCTGAGCATGTTTTATTTCATAATCCCAGTACGCGCCTTTCACTAATCTAAGATGCATAAGCTCTCTTTTAGTTAAAACTTCATTTAACCAATTAACTACATCAAATGATCTTTTCCCATATGCTTGAAGCGCAATTCCAAATCCTGGCCAATCTTTAATATTTTTTTCATAGGCAAGTTTTTCAATAATATGCAGACTTAAGGAAAGCCTGTCTTGTTCTTCAGCATCAATAGTTACTTCAACATTTTTAGAATAAGCATAGTTAACTAATTCACTTAATTTTGGTAATAATTCAGATTCTATTTGATCTATTTTTCTCATTTCATATCTTGGATGAAGTGCAGAAATTTTTATTGAAACTCCATTCGATAAATTTTTTGATGAATTTATCTTTCCAACTTCCTCTATAGCATTTTGATATGATTCAAAATAATTATTTGCTTGTTGAGGAGTTCTTGCAGCCTCACCAAGCATGTCAAAAGAAAAAATTTCTTTCTCTAAACCTGACATTTTATTTATGTCTTTAAAATTTCTACCAATAACAAATTCTTGGCTGAGTATTTGCATAGCAGCAAGTACAGCATTCCTAATTGGCATCTCACCAGATTTTGATATAAGTTCTGATAGAAAATTATTGGGATTTTCTGACCAATTTGAAGGAGTATTTACAACTTTTCCAGCAAGTAAAAGACCCCATGTAGAGGCATTTACAAATATGCTATCAGCTTGATTCAAATGATCTATCCATCTTCCTTCTGATAGTTTTTCAGAAATAATAAGGTCTCTAGTTTTTTTATCAGGAATTCTCAAGACTGATTCTGCTAGACACATTAAAGCAACACCTTCTTTATTATCAAGACCATATTCATTTAAAAACGCATCGAGCTTGGTCCTATCGACTTTGTTTTTTCTACAAAGATCAATTATTTTTTTTGCATTTTTAGATATGTCTTCATTTTCTAAGAACTTAGTTTCATCAGACAAACTTGATAAAAGTTTTTCTTCACAAATAAATTTATTTTTTGCTTCTAGCATAGAAACTATTTTAATGTTTAAGAACTAAGTAGCAACTTTGTGATTCTAATAATCTTCCAAAAATACTATGATAGTGTTATGAATGAAGAACTAAAGCTTATTAAAAGAGGCTCTGACGAAATACTTACAGAAGAAGACCTTCAAAAAAAGTTCGAATCAGGTAAACAGCTTATTGTAAAAGCTGGATTCGATCCAACAGCACCAGATCTCCATTTTGGGCATACGGTCTTACTCAATAAGCTTAGACATTTTCAAGACTTGGGACATAAAGTTATATTTTTAATAGGTGATTTTACTGGAAGAATTGGTGATCCATCAGGCACAAATAAGACTAGACCAATTCTGAATTCAGAAGATCTTGTAAAGAATGCAAAAACATATGAAAAACAAGTATTTAAAATATTAAAAAAAGAACTTACGGAAGTTAAGTTTAATTCAGAGTGGTGTGATGATTTAGGAGCTGATGGTTTGATAAAACTTGCTTCAAAATATAATGTTGCCAGAATGCTTGAAAGAGATGATTTCAATAAACGATTTACTTCAAATAAAAGCATTGCGATACATGAGTTTCTATATCCACTAGTTCAAGGATATGATTCTGTTGCCTTAAAGGCAGATGTAGAATGTGGAGGAACTGATCAAAAGTTTAATCTTCTGGTAGGAAGAGAATTGCAAAGAGACTATGATCAAGAACCTCAAGTCGTTATAACTGTTCCAATATTAGAGGGTCTTGACGGAGTAAATAAAATGTCAAAATCCCTAGAGAACTATATTGCCATTGATGAAGAACCTAATGAGATGTTTGGAAAAATTATGTCTATCTCAGACGATCTGATGTGGCGTTGGTTTGATTTACTAAGCTTTATCCCAGAGGAAGATATATCAGACCTAAAAGATGAAATGAAAAATGGAAAAAATCCAAGAGATATTAAATTTATTCTTGCTGAAGAACTTGTTGATAGATTTCATAAAGAAGGAGATGGTAAAAAATGTAAGGAAATATTTTTAAATAGATTCCAAAAAGGCAATATGCCTGATGAAATCGAATTAAAAAAATTAAGTATTAAGGAAGACTCTATTTTATTGGTAAATCTTTTAAAAGATGCAGGAATGATTTCTAGCATTTCTGAAGGAAACAGATTAATTAATCAAGGCGGCATTAAAATTAATTCAGAAAAAGTTTCGGATCCAAAATTAGAAATAGTTAAAGGAACTGAAAATATTTATCAAGTTGGAAAAAGGAAATTTTTAAAAATTAAGGTATGAATAAAATATTTTTAGCATCATGTGTTTTATTAATATTATCTGGTTGTGTTCAAGACGGCCCAAATATTAAACAGATAGAAAATCTGCAATTCTTTATCGATAATCAAGTTGACAGTAGGGTAATTGAAATTGAACCAGGACTTCAATATCTTGTATTAAAAGAGGGCAGTACGGATGGTATATCACCAAACCTTGATGAAGTTATCTCTGCACATTTTCATGGAACCCTAACGAATGGTGAGGTTTTCTGGAGTTCTCTAGATTCAGATCCTCTTACAATTGAGTTATCTAAATTAATAGTTGGATGTCAAAAAGTAATTTCAAAAATGAAGGTAGGAGACAAATGGAGAGCATTCATAGATCCCACAATGGCCTATGGCGAGGAAGGTAGGCCAGGCATACCTTCAAATTCTATTCTTATTTTTGATATTGAATTAATATCAGTTAGTTAAATTTTAATTAAAGGATTGTAAGTAATTCTATCTGGAATTTGTTCAGCACCAGGGACTCCTCTGGCAATTAGAAATGGCTTAAGTTCTTCTATAGCCTTTGGTTCATCATAATGTCCGATGTTAGGATGTAAATGATGGACAAAATGCAACTGCATTGAGTGATTGATATATCTTGGCATCCAATGCTGCCAGAATCTCGTATTTTTATATCTACCAATTTCAGTTCCAATATGTGGATAATACGAAAAGAATAGGGTTGTATAAACAACACCAATTTTTGCTGGTAACCACCATAATAGAAGTGTTTGAAGTGGAAAAAGGAAAACTACTAACATTAATACCGCTCTGTATGCTAAGAACACTTTAACGCCTTTATCAAAGGCCTTTTGGAAAGCAGCATCACTTGAAAATATTTCTTTATATTTCTCATAGTCGGTAGATGTCCCATCAAGAGACATTAAAACAACATCTTTAGCAGATTTTGCATTTGAAGTTAAAAAATCTGGATCTTTATCATCATGATTTGTATATGCATGATGCTTCATATGAGTCACTCTCAATATCTCGTATGGATAAATTAATGTTACGAGAGTAATGTGTCCAACAAGTGCATCAATCCATCTTTTTTTTGGATCACCCCTTGAGTAATTACCATGTTGTGCTTCATGAGATGGCAGGTAAGACATACACGCACAAAAACTCGCAACTATAAATCCCATCCATAAAGGAATAATCCCATACATGACTAATGGCCACAAACTTAACCATACACAAGCCTGGCCAATGCCAATCAGAATCATTTCCCATTGAAATCTTTGGGCATATTTTCTTGCAACAGCTTTTTCTTTTTCAAATGAAAATTCTTCGGATACAGCATTTTTAATATCTATACCCATAACCACTTACCTCTTATATGCGCTACCAAACCAATGAAAAAACCAACAAGGAAACTTATTACAGAAAGATAAGGAACATCATTGAAAAATATAATTTCTTGTGTAACAGCATTTATTACACTCCCTATAAATATAAGTCCAAACCATATCTTGCTATGGTCAAGAATAGTTTCTAGAAATTTCTCCATAGCTTATTTTATCAGAACTTTTTTAAAATTTGGTGGGCCTGG
>CETW01001278.1_pt1 | contig 15907 bp, 10 predicted proteins | sample 361381 | NCBI WGS metagenome assembly CETW01 (sample SAMEA2620570, study PRJEB7988) | marine metagenome | isolation source: saline water (ENVO:00002010), including
CACGGTTGATTGAAACATATGACCTGCATGGACATGGTTGTCATCATCCGACCAACAGCAGTGGATGTGCGTGAATGATTCTCCACTCTCGGTTCGCGCAATGTTTCCCGACAAACTCACCAATTCAGAAGGCGAGGCCAACAGTCGTTTTTTGTACACACCTTCTTCATTCATGTATCCATATTGGTTGTTGCGCGTTCGTCCAATACCACTGGTAATGGCCGCTGCATCAAATCCAAGGTCATCGGCGAGTTGTTGTAAGGCCGTGTGAATTTCTTCACCGGGGTCAATTCTAACCAGAATGTCACTGCCCGATCGCGTATGGTCCATGTCTTCGGCTCCATTCACATCGTTGAAAGCCCTTCCCTTGAAAATGGTAGAAAATTCAATTGACAATCCTTCCATTGGAAATCCGGGCACCTCAATTTGCCCAAATCGTAGACCTAATTTTCCACTGGAAATCAAGGGGTGTAGTCCTATTCTTCCACTAAGTTAATGGGATGCGGATTACCGATACGGAAGCCCTGCGTGGAGGATGTTCGATGCTACAGGTCCATGACTCAGCTGCCAGATGGCGTTCCTACTTTGAGGAAACCTGTGCAAACAAGATTTCGACGCTTGCAGCATCCTGGCCAAAACAAATTTCCTTTGCTATTGATTTTGCTGAGATTCAAGCGTGGGATGTTCCATTCGCTGAATTGATTCTGAACCACCCTCGCGTCACGATTCGAAATGCAGACAGTGTATTGGCTGGTATGTGTCAGGAATCGGGCTACGACGCCCAGCCCCGCCTGCGTATTGTGGGTCTGCCACCAGATGCCATGCACAGGCTGCGCGATATCAGCAGTGACGAGGTCGAAACCTTCACCACATCCGAAGTGATTGTTACCAAGGTCAGTGAACTCAAACCACGAATTTACAATGCTATTTTCACATGCAGTACTTGTGGCAATACGGTTGAAATTTCGCAACCCAATGAATTGGAATTGGTCGAACCTTCAGAATGTGATGAGAATGCTGGTGGTTGTGGGCGTTCAACCAGTGGTCGTGGAAGTACTCGATTCGAGTTGAGGCATTCTGAATCGACCATGATTGATAATCAGTGGATTGAGGTCCAAGAATTGCCTGAGAATGTCAAACCGGGTTCTCAACCGGTGCGATTGAGTGTGTTGGCAGAGGCTGAATTGGCAGGCAAGCACGTTCCCGGTGAACGAATCCGAATCAATGGCATTCCATACGTTCGAACCCTCAAGCGAGGTGGAGCCAAAACGCCGATGTTCGACGTCTACATTTCGATGCATTCGAGTGAGAGAAAGAATATCCCGTTAGAAGAAATCGAGATTTCACCAACAGAGATAGCCGATATCGAGAAAATTTCTCAGCGCGAAGATTTGGTTGAATTGTTCATCCGTTCAATTGCTCCCTCGATTATCGTCGGCGAAGAAAAAATGAATTGGATCAAGAAATCACTCGTCCTACAGTTGCTCGGTGGCGTGGCTCGAAAGTACGGAGATGGGACGCGCACACGTGGTGATATCCACATCCTACTTCTCGGAGATCCTGGTGTTGCCAAATCACAGATTTTGTCTTTCATGGGTAGAATTTCCCCTCGTGGACGATTCACCACCGGCGGTGGCACCAGTGCGGCTGGGTTGACCGCGGCCGCGGTTCGGGACGCATTCAATGATGGCCGTTTTTCACTAGAAGCCGGTGCATTGGTTTTGGCCGATTTGGGCTTGTGTGCAGTTGACGAATTTGACAAGATGACGGCCGATGATCGAGGTGCCATGCACGAAGCCATGGAACAACAACGAATCAACATCAACAAAGGCGGTGTCAGCGCAACAATGCCAACCCGCTGTGCCGTATTGGCGGCCGCCAATCCACGCGATGGTCGTTTCAAGGATGTTGATTGGGGTGACCCCTCTACGTATCTGCACAAACAAATCGACCTTCCCCCTCCACTGATTTCCCGATTCGATATGGTTTGGATGATTCAAGATTCAGTCGATTCAACTCGTGATCGAAGAATTGGTGAACATATCATTCGCGTCAAGCGAACAGGTGTACCTGAGCACTTGATTGAGAGTGGGCATTCGGTTGAACCTGACAAACTTCTGAAAGAGCAAATGTTCACCACAGATGTCGACGGAAACGATGTATTGACCGCTGATTTCTTGCAAAAATATGTTGCACATGCAAAGCGAACTTACCACCCAGTTAGTGATGACAAAGTTATGGATATCTTGGTCGGTCATTACACTGAAAAGCGGAAGAAAATGGATGACGAAGTCAACTCGGTTTCCCTGACAGCACGAACCATCGAAGCGACTCTCCGAATGGCCGAGGCACGAGCTCGTTTGTTCTTGCGCGATTATGTAACAGAGGATGATGCTAAACAAGCCATTGCTATGGATGGAATTTGGCGACATCTTGCAAATGACTCAAACATCAATCCTGCAGATCATACGGGCGTTCCTCGTCGCGCTCAAAGTGCCGAGAGATCCATCCAATCCATTGTTCGCAACCTTGGCCGGGAACTCAATGGTGAATTCACAACGATTGATGTCTACAACGTGGCCGCAGAGCAAGGATTCGACGAAGATACAGTAGACAGAATGCTCCGCAATATCCAGAACCGCGGGGACATCTACGCTCCCAGTGTCGGCGTGTGGAGAATCAGTTAGAATCTCCAATTCCAGCACCGCTGCCCCTTTAGGGGGGCAGCGACTCGACAACTCCCATGGTCGAGGAGGTCCCCGGTGATGTCGCGGATGCGAACGCCTTGGACCCTGAGGCCCTCGGCTTCATGTGTGGTCTGGAAGTACACCAACAGTTGGCTACAGGAAAATTACATTCACGTCAGCCCAGTACACTGTATGAAGATGGAATTGAAGACATCGAGGGACGTTGGCCACACGCCCATCGTCGATTGCGAGCCGCCCGAGGTGAGGGGGGTCGAATCGACATTGCAGCTCGTTTCGAACAGCGCCGAAACCGTTCCTTTGTCTACTATCAATCTCCCAATGCGGGCCTTATCGAAATGGACGAAGCTCCACCTCTTGAGCACGATGAAGATGCGGTAGAGGTAGCGCTCACCATGGCCGCAATGATGAGTGCAAAACCCGTCGGGGCTCTACAAGCGATGCGGAAAACCGTTGTCGATGGGTCCAACACCAGTGGCTTCCAACGCACCACGCTGATTGGAACACATGGCTCCCTCCCAACCCCTTCAGGTCCTGTCGGTGTAGATGTCATTTGTTTGGAAGAAGATAGTGCGCGCAAATTGGATACCCGTTCAACGCCCGATGGTGAGCAGGTGATTTACACCCTTGACCGACTGGGCGTTCCCCTCGTAGAGGTCGCTACCGCCCCCGATGTCCAAACCCCTGAGCACGCTAAGGAAACCGCTTTGGCATTGGGCACCCTTCTTCGAGATACCCGCCGTGTTCGTCGAGGATTGGGCTCGATTCGTCAAGACCTCAATGTCAGTATCGGCGCAGGTGACCGCGTTGAAATCAAGGGTTGTCAAGATCTTGATTGGATTCCTCGAATCATCCGTCTTGAGATGGCAAGGCAGTTGCATTTCTATCGACTGGCAAACCAATTGCGTGCGGCTCAAGATTTGTCACCTCTACCTCCACACCGGAACCAGGATGATTCCGGAATCGAAAGAAAAGTGGCCGAAAAGGTCGATCAGTTGATGCCACTTGAACTGCATGATATCACCTCAAAATTCGATCAATGTGAATCCAAGATGATCCAACAATCCATTGAATCCGGTGCGATGGTGTTGGGCCTCAGTTTACCCGGGTTAACCGGTCTACTTGGATCCAAACAATTGGATGGTGAAGGCGCGCAACTCCCACGATTGGGGCGAGAATTAGCCAGCGCTGCCAAGCTGGCCGGTGTCAAGGGAATTTTCCATTCAGATGAACTTCCAGCATACGGGATTGGACAGGAAGAAACCGATGCTTGCCAAGCGACTCTAGGAGATTGCTTTGTGCTCTGCGTTGCACCTCAATGGCAAGCTGAACTCGCTCTAGAAGGCGTTCTTTCAAGGGCGAAACTAGCGTATCATCGAATTCCTCAGGAAGTTCGTAATGTGGTCATCCGAAAGGGAGCTCCTGAGGATGGGACAACCACGGCCATGAGGCCCTTGCCAGGGGGTGCACGGATGTATCCTGAAACCGATATTCCGACAACACCGATTGATCCTACAGTATGGCAATCAATCCGCTCAAATCTACCTCCAAGTCGAGACGAGCGTTTGACACGCCTGTCTTCAACAGATTTGTCAGAGAATCAAATCAATGCACTGGTCTCCGGAGAATTGGATGATTATTTCATGGATGGAATCGGCGGGGAATTCGAGCTACCACAGAAGGCATGGGCCAGTGCACTGCTAGATCATGGTACCGAGAAACTCAACGCTCTTGCGGTTGCGATTCACCTTCGAGAAACTGGAGTGATTACTCGAGAGGGTGTCGAACCCCTAGTCAGCGATGCTGTGACCAAAGACACGCCCACTCTTCTCGCTTGGATGACATCCGAAGCTTCGATCCGAGGATTTGAACCAGCAGATACTGGAGCAGTAGATGCTGCCGTGGCAGAAGTCTTGGACGAGCGTGCCGACTTCGTCAAAGAGCGAGGCATGGCTGCCCTCGGACCATTGATGGGTGTCGTGATGGGCAAACTCGGGGGTGCCGCCGATGGAAAGGCCGTGTCCAGCGCACTGAAAGAACAGATTCAGAGGCGTCTATGATGCGTCATTTTGCCGTTCTTGTGTTGTTGCTGTTTCTCTTTGCCAATCAACCGGTTGAGGCGCAAGATAGTGAAACTTCGCTTGTCTTACCTGAAGTTCAATGGGACAAAGATGTGGATATTGGCTTCATCTCAACCGCTCCCCTGGTCACAGAAGGTTTGGTGATTGTCAAAGGCGGAGGCAGCAATTCGGATGGAATTGCACCCACTATGGTCGCCTATCGCGCCGATAATGGCTCTGAAGTTTGGCGGGCAACGCATTCGGTTAGCACTTACAATTTCGAGATCTCACCGATGGTACAGGTTCCTGCTGGAATCTTACCCTGTTCACCTGTAAACGACCTGGTTGTCACTGGTTGGACATCAGGCCAGTTGACAGCCCATGATTTGGCAACAGGTGCTCCAATCTGGAATGTAACTTCCCCGGCACCTCTGTGGGGAATCACCGCTCAGGGACTGAATATTGAAGATCGAATCATTTGGCCGACGGAAACTGGAATCATCGATGTCTGCGCGGCCAATGGTACATTGCAACATCAACATCAAAACAACAGCATTCGAACCTATCGAGCCAACATTGGGCTGTGGTATTCATGGAACAATTTCACGATGGATTATGGCTTTCTTCAGGGTACAGAATCAGGCGAAATCTTACGCTATGATGTGAATCTGACCTTGGTAGGACAACTGAATGTGGCTGAAGTTTCCAACTTTTCGGGAACTTGGAAAATCCGAACGACACCGGTGATGTACCAGTATACGGTTTCACCCGATTACCCAATGATTGGTTTGCTGACTCACATTCAGGGTGATGGCGAATCACGGTTCGTTCGAATCGACTGGAACGAGTCCAGTTCTCCAAGTCTCATCGAGTCTCACTCACTTGGGGCGGGTTCCGCAACCACTCTCGCCGGCGGTTCAAGCTCAACACCGATTGCCACCTCTGCGGGAGTTGTCGAATTTGAAATGAATAACAATGGAACGTTTGATGCAGTGGTTCGCTGGGATGCGAAAGACATCTCTGGTGAAATACGTCCCATCCAGGTTGGAACCGAAGGTGGATACTGTTTCCCCCAAAATACGGCTGAAGGTTCTTTGTACATCGCCACTGATTCAGGCAACACCACTTGGACGCCCAAAAACTCGGATTGGGTTACAGCAGGGTGTGGTTCCGATTTGTATGTACTCGCCGCTGCGAACGATGCCTCATGGCTCGAGGTACGGTTTGATGTCAAAGATTTCAACACGATTCGGGCAAATACGGATAAAACGTTGGGAATTGAATCTGAACCCATCGATACTGATGAACCTGAAATTGAAGAATCCGATTCAGAAAGTCAACCATCGACTACAACCGAAGGCACCTATGGCATCATATTCTTGCCTTTCATTGGGGCAGCCTTTCTTGCAGGGTTCTCATTTTTCGCCCAACAATCCGATGTACGCCGTCAAATCCAAATTGGGGCTCTCTTGTTTGTCATCCTTGGATTGCTGATGGCTGGCTCAATTTACAATGCCAATATTGTGGGGGAACCTGTTGAGGATTCAAGCGATCGTTTGCGGATTTCAACAGTCATTCCTGATTTGGAAAGTGGATTGAACTCAAATGAAGTACTGGTCACGATTCATTTCCCTGAACCTTATGCTCCAGAACACTGCTCACAGGGCGAGGTTCGATTGTATGAAACAGGGGAAGCTTGGTTACTATCTCCGGCTCCTCAGAACAGTTACTGCGTTTTGGTTGCAATGATTCCTGTGGAAAATGGCGATACAATTGAACATGTAACACGACAATCAATCGATGAATTCGGATTGAACTATGAAGTTGAACAGATGACATTGGGCGCCTTTTTACAAACCATTGGCAGTGCTGAAGGAGGTTCTGACAACCGCTGGTGGACGTATGATTTGAATGGTGGATATGGCACGATTGGAATGGCCGAGCAAGTCGTTGAACCGGGTGATGAAATTGGCTGGTTCTTTGAAGTCAGCCAGTATTGATTAGGTCAAGAGTCAAAGTCCGGCTTTGGAGTTCGCCTCCATAGGAGGCGATTTTGTTTCGGTCTGGGGTTGGCAAGGAGAGAGGGCCGCAAGATTGGGTCCTCCGCGTTATTCGCGAATCCCCTTTCTGATTCTGGTCATCGTTCTCCCTTTGTTACTGACACCCGAGCATTTGGGCGCTTGGACAGCTTTCCTTCTTCTTTGGTCTAGTGTGATGGTCGGTGTCAGGACCATCTTGAGGTGGAGTCGAGTTTGGCTCCCTCTCTCGATTTTGTATGGATTGATTCTACTCTACTTCAGTGGAACTGAGAATTGGCCACATGTCTTACTTCTCATTTCACGATTGGTTGCAGCTCTATTGGGTATGCAGATTCTCACATGGTCGGTCCCACCCAGTGATGTCGTTCGAGCATTCGAGTGGTTCCTGCCACGTTTGGGCGTATCTTTGGCGATCGCTCTTCGTTTGGTACCGAGACTTGAAGAGAGTGCAAAATGGCGGCTTGAGACGCTTCAAGAACGCGGATTTGTAGAGGGTAATTCGACCTTGAGTGACCTACGAACTCGTGCATCGATTTGGCCCGGCTGGCTTGCCGATTCGCTCGATCATGCCCATGATTTAGGCGATGCAGTACAATCGAGAGGCATCCTTTCCCCTCGACGATGGCGACACGGTGTTCGTCAGCGAATTGTACAGTTCGCATTGGGTGAGGACATTCGCGAAGACGGTGTCTCCCCACATCATTTCTCAGACTCAGTGCAACTTGGACTTGACTTGGAAATTCGCTTGCCCGGGGGTCGCTCAATCGGGCGTCACAAAGAATTGCTTAAAGGTGGCAACATCGTTCTTCTTCGCGGCCCTTCTGGAAGTGGGAAATCATCACTCCTGCGATTGATTGCAGGTGTTTCTCCTTGGCAACACCCGGTCTCGATTCACGGTAAAGCGCACCTCTCAGGGCACCCCGTCCTGGGTGAAGTGGATTTGTCAGAAGGTCCGTTCGATGAAGCCATCGCATGTTGGATTCCTCAAGATCCAGATCGTCATGGAATCGCTGAATCGGTGCAACGTGAATTCAACATCGCTCGCCGACTATCAGGACCTTGGAGCCAACAAGAGATGCTTGAAAGCCTGCGAGAATGGCGTCTGTTTTCCAAACTTGAGTCAAAACCCGAGCATCTTTCAGACGGAGAGCAACAGCGTTTGCTTTTGGCCGCACACCTTGACCCAGCCCAACCGGTGTGGTTGCTTGATGAGGCAGATGTCCATCTGGATGAAGAGGGATTCATCCAATTGGGTAAGGCTGTGGTCAAACACCGAGCGCGCGGCGGTTTGGTGATTGTCGTGGCTCATCGACATGCTCGCTGGGAACGGATTGCAGATGTGGAGATGAGCATTGGGGATGTGTTATCCATTCAAGACTACCCTTCCACCTGGGTCGAATCGGGTGACGAGGTTGGGTTACCCCCACAAAGTGTACTGTTTAGCCATGAAATCAACCCGGTACGCGCTGGAGATTTGATTCTAGTTCAGGGGGCCAACGGTACTGGAAAAACCACCTTATTACGAGAATGGTCGGCCGTAGCAAACCTTCCGTGGTTGCCAACTTCACCTGATCAACGACTGTTAGGCATGACCGTACAAGAAGAGCTGGATCTCCAACATCCGGTATTGTATCAACAGTCACTAATGGTTGATTCTACACGGTCCGAAGAAGCCGAAAAAATTGCTGTAATGCAATCCGCTTTACGTCTTGAGTTGGGCTTGTCTCATCTATCAATGACAACACCCGTACACGACTTGTCCACCGGTGAGCGACGCCGTTTGTCGTTACTCCCTCTTTTGATGCGCAACCCACCGATCTTGCTGTTGGATGAAATTGATCATGGTTTGGATGACGAAACTCTTGCAGGTTTACTGTCGCAAATCAACGAGACACGCAAGAAAGGAAGCGCAGTCGTCGTAACCTCTCATTCTCCCGATTTGACTGCATGGGCCAAGGTTTGTGGTGGACGTATTTGGCGGATTGAGAAAGGGCGATTGGAGGAGGTGAGTGGATGAATTGGGACTCGATTCAAACCTGGGCCATGACGCCCGGAGGCATCGCAGTTTGGCTGACCTTACTGTTTGGTTTGTTCTTCGGGTCCTTACTGATTAACGTCGATCGAAGGATTCGGCTCGGACGAGAAGCGGCCCTAATCGCTCTATTGGCTGCAGTGGCCAGTGCCAGCCGTGTCCTCTTCGCTGCTTTACCTAACGTACAGCCAGTGACGTTGTTCATCCTGATGATTGGTTTACACTTGGGTGCGAGACGAGCCACTGCCGTAGCCATGCTAACGGCTTTGCTTTCGAACATGGCACTCGGTCATGGTCCATGGACCTTCTATCAGGCGATTGCTTGGGCGGCCGTCGGAACCAGTTCTGCAATATTGCGTCCTCTCCTCGTCAACTGGGATGGCACAAAGGTTCGCATCTTGCCGTTGGCACTTCTGGCATTTGTCTGGGGTTTCTTGTTCGATTGGATGGTATCTTTGTCCGCTCTGGCGATTTACCAATCGTTTGAAGCGTTCCTTACGTTCATCATTGCAGGTTTGATTTTCGATGCAATGCATGCTGTAGGGAATGTCTTGTTCACCATTTGGTTGGCTCCAAGCCTACACCAGTTGCTGTGGCTCCACAGGCGTCATGAAGCGGGTCGATGGTATCCCGACCTTCCGATGGACACGATTGAAAGGGAGACACGTATGGCTGAGAGTAGGGCGGAAGCCTACAGACAGGAAGAACCCCTGGCCGGGGTTGAGAGATTGGACGGAGGTGAATAGATGGGCAGTGATGAGTTGACCATGGTATTGGTCACACGGAAAGATCTCAAATTGTCCAAAGGGAAATTGGCAGCGCAATGCAGTCATGCTGCGGTTGAATGCGCGCTCAAAGCCAAGCGTATTCGTCCCAATGAGTTGAGTTCATGGTTGGAAAATGGCGCTCGAAAGGTTGTGGTTGCAGCTCCAAATTTGGATGCCCTCAAACGCCTGTTTGGGGAATGCCAAGCCGAAGGGTTGGTCAGTTACATGGTTCGCGATGCTGGACATACAGAGATTCCCCCGGGGACGGTGACAGTGGTCGGCATTGGCCCAGGTCCACGAGATGAAATCGATGCGTTGACCGGTACGTTCAGCCTTGTTTAGGGCTCATTTTGTAGGGGATGACATGACAATCATCGACCCCGATATTCGAAAAGCTGAGACCTTACCTTCTCGCTTTTATACCGATTCAAACGTGCTTAATGAGATCTTATTTTCCTTTGGAAATCATTGGCATTTCGCAGCCCATCGAAGTCAACTAAGCAGTGTTCACTCGATTGAAAACTCATTGCGAGAGCCGATGTTACTGACTCTGGATGGGGGCGATGTACATTGCATCTCGAACGTCTGTACCCATCGAGGAATGCTGGTTTGTTCGGAGTCTGGCAAGGCTCGGCGCTTGCAATGTCCCTACCATGGACGAACTTTCGATCTTGATGGGCGATTCCGGAACATGCCCGAATTTTCAGAAGTTGAAAACTTCCCTACAGAGAATGATCATCTCACTCAATTTCCCTTGGCAGAATGGAAGGGTATGTTGTTCAATACCATCACAGCTGACAACTTTGAGGGTTTCATCGAAGCGGTTGACGCTCGAGTAGGGTGGCTTGATATCGAGAATTTCTCACATGATATCTCCCGTCATCGTAGCTACACCATTGATTCGAACTGGGCCCTCTACGTTGACAACTATCTCGAGGGATTTCACATTCCTTTCGTGCATGGAGATTTGCATCAAGTATTGGATTATGATGGATATCGTACTGAATTATTTGAGGGGGGTGTACTGCAAATTGGCATCGCCAATGAGGGAGAACCTTTTTTCGATTTACCAGCAAATCATCCTGATTTTGGTCAAAAGGTTGCGGCTTACTACTACTGGCTATTTCCGGGCCTGATGTTGAATTTCTATCCTTGGGGCCTCTCTGTGAATCTCGTCATTCCTGAGGCGGTTGATCGAACTCGAATCGTGTATCATGGATTTGTTGGCGATGCCTCAATGCTCGGCCAAGGTGCGGGTGGAGATTTGGACAAGGTTGAGGCCGAAGATCAATTCGTTGTGGAGGGCTGTCAGAAAGGAGTCTCGTCCATAGCCTACGAACGAGGTCGCTATTCGCCGACAAAAGAAACCGGTGTCCATCACTTTCATCGAATCCTCACAGAGTAATGGCTACTCTTGTTCTAACGTTGGTACTGGAGCCACTTTGATGATTGTTTGAGTGGTGTCTTCACCGCCCAACCATTTGGGCGTCCACCAGTTCAAATCACCCATCAATCGCATGGTCGCGGGAACAACCAGTGCGCGAACGATGGTCGCATCGACGGCGACACCGAGAGCCAGCATCAATCCAAATTGCTTCATCAACGAAATGGATGAAATGCCAAATGCAGAGAAGACGGTAATCATTACCAGCGCAGCCGAAGTGATGATTCGGCCACTCTTCTGTAGGCCGACTGCAACTGCCTTGTTGTTGTCTCCAGTTCGCTCCCATTCCTCATGGATTCTAGATAACATCAGCACTTCGTAGTCCATGCTCAATCCGTACAATATTGCAAAAATCATCACAGGTGTCGTCGGATCGATGGGTTGCGGTGTGAAATTCATCAACTCAGCACCGTTCCCCATTTGGAAGACCCAAACCAAGACCCCGAATGATGCTGAAACTGAGAGGATGTTCATCACGATGGCCTTGAGTGGTAGAATGACAGAACGCACTTGAAGGAAAATCAGGACATAACTTGCAACCAAAATGAACCCTAAAGCAACCGGCAATCCATCAATGACTGCGTCCAACACGTCCTGATTGTAAGCCGCAAAACCTGCGATATTGACTACGGCGGCTCCGCCAAACTGATTGTTCCTCGATTCAATCGAACGGATTTGTTTCACTACTTCACGAGATTCCTCGCTGGATTGTTCTCCACTAATTCCTACGACCATGATGACGACATCGTTACCAACCGTTGATTCAATCAGGCCATTTCGTTGCAGTTGGATCATTACTTGTTCTTGTTGAGTTAGATTTCCATCACCCGATTCATCCCAGAAATCGACCACTTGGTCTGCGCTCATCTCTGCATCAAAGTGTGCAAATGAATACACATACATTGTGTTGTCAACCTCTAAAATTTCTTTTGACAGGGCGTGTAAGTCTCTCAGATTTTGTTCTGAGAATAGGTCGCTATCCGTATCGACTTCAAACACCAAGGTTGCTGTATTGGATACATCTTGGACCCATTTTTCATCGGTTAACTCCAAACCTCTTCGAGCTTCATCATCTGGGCTTAGTGCCCTCCATGAAGTTAATCCCCACTCTGCTTGTAAGAAGGGTGAACCGGCAATCAGCAACACCATCATTGATGGAATTAGAACCACCAATGGCCTCTTCATCACCCGATTTGCAATCCAAGACCAAAATCCATCTTCGCCGGTTTTGTCGTTGAAAGAAAATGGGACTTTTATCGAATTGACTCTGTCGCCCAATAGCGAAAGTAAGGCTGGCAAGAGCACAATTGATGACGTCAATGCAACAAATGTTGCACAAATCCCACCCCATCCTAAAGATGGCAGACTTGTGTTCTGGAATACCAACATTCCGGACAGTCCAGCAATGACAGTCAACCCTGAAAATAAGATGGCTCTTCCTGCGGTTGCACTGGTCATTGCGATTGCAGTACGATGATCATGTCCTCTGCGCAACTCTTCCCTAAATCGATTGACGATGAAGAGTGAATAATCAACACTGAGACCGATTCCCAGCAAGGAGACAATATTGTTGGCATAAATGGTGATATCATCAAAGACGTAAGTTAGACCGGTAACGATTCCGACCGCCGAAATCACGGTATAAACTCCTGTCATCACCGGTAACCCGGCCGCGATTAGACTTCCAAAAATGAGTAACAAGATAATCAAAGTAATCGGGCCTGAGATTAGTTCAGCCTCAATGAGCTCTTTCTTTAGGGTCATGTCAAAGGTAACATCAATTGCCAAGTTCCCAGTGACCCATTTTTGCATACCTTCTGGTGCATCACTCGGGAGTAGGATATCGTCATATTCGTCAGCAAGTAGGGCTTTCGCTTCATCACGATCTAGATTCACTCGGACCTCGACTCTTGACCAAGAATCATCGACCTCACTAATCAGATACGATTGATTTTCTTCATTCGTATTCCATGGATAGTTCACATCAACGCCGTCATGCTCAGCAAATGATTGAACCGTCTCTATCATTGCATTCTGTACATTGAGATTTGACACATTTAGTCCTGGATGGTGAAAAAGAACATAGAAGATTTCGACATTACCAGATTCGCCATCTGAGAAACCTTCTCCAAGGGCATTCCAACCATGAACAGATTCCAAGTCACCTTCACCAAAACCTTCCACATACTGTGGTTCAAGCAGCATCAAACTGGCAAAACCGACACATGCAAGCATTGTGACAACCAAAACCACCTTGGCATTGTCATAAACAAATTCTCCAATTTTGTAGTAGGTGCGATCTTGCAATTGCTCCGGTTCAGTCACCCCATCCATGCTTGGTCCCCCCGACAATCGGTATTTGTACACCGCTATACTGACATCTAGTACAGTTTGCATATAATCTCTAGTTTGAATCAGTAAATTTCGACCCTATGGGCCGATTCTCGTTTGGTCAACTCTATGTTCTACCGTCCCGTCCGGTGTACATGGTTGCGGTTGTTCTCCTCGACGAGAATCGTCGCAATTCGCTGTTGGATTGTTGCGAAAATCTCAATGAGATGATCAACTGGTTGGACTCAATTGATAGTCGTCCTGGGTTGGGAGAATTGGATTCAAGATTGTCATCTATGGAAATCAATCTTGAAGCTCTCAAGGAACACATCGGATATACTGAGGACGATGGTTATCAGCGGAACATCATCAAGAAAACCGAGCACTACGAAATGGTTGCCATTACTTGGCGAGCAGGCAAGACCACTCCGATTCACGATCACAAAGGATCTGACTGTGCATTCCTCATTGTTGAAGGTACTTCAACCGAGACAATTTACGAATTGAATGAGGATAACCTCGCAGTACCATCCCATGTTCGTCATTATGCTCCTGGCGAAGTCTGTGCAGCTAGTGAGCCAGATATACACAGGATTTCAAACGATACCGATCGAGATTTAATCAATCTCCATGTTTACACTCCGCCCCTTTACGCCTTCGAAGTTTACGATGCGGCGTGACTATTCTTTTTCAGGGGTATCGCCTTCTGAGACTCTTTCTGTGGCGCCTGTAAGGAATTTTTCCTTCAATGAATCAGCGGCTGAAAATGTCTCTTCAGTAGAGGATTCCTCAGATTCCACCGCATCAACATTTGCTGCGGGTCCTGCTCCGAATACTGCCGTTCCAGGTACTGAGCTACTCGTTGCAGTGGGATCAACGGGTACAGTTGGAGCCACGCCACCGACAACTCCGCCACCGGTACCGATTGGCATCACCAAATCCGGTGCAGGTTTCATGACGAATCCAGAAATCACAGCTAATATGAGGAAGATGAGTGAACAAATGGCACAGCACAGCCCTCCACACAGCTCAAGCAAACCACGAACTTCCAATCCGGCTTGGGTATCTCTGTCAAACAGTACCATTTCTTGGTTGCTTGAGATGGTGTACTTTTCACCAATCATACAGCGATCATTTTCACCCGTTTGAACCCACTTTTCACCTTCTTCACCGTTTTCATTACGATCGGTTTGCCAATATCCATTCATCCCCGCATTGTCAAGAGTGTCACAAACGATTCCAACAATCATCCATCCATCATTGATATCGACGTTATCTCTGTCCAAATTTTGCAGTTTGTACTCCGTTTTCCCATCGAGTTCACAATAGATGGTCCCTGAGGTAGAATTCATATCGTTGCCCTGCGAATCCATAATGGTGATATTCAACCCTTCACAGGCATCGGTGATATTGTTATCATTGGTGTCAACAAAGTATTCACCTTGAATCATCAAGTACCAACCAGCAGATCCTTCCCCATCATCATCAGTGAATTCTTCGCTGATTTCTGTACTGGAGTCACTCATGAACGTCTGGATATCTCCTGCTTCTTCCCAAGTACTGAAAGCAGAAGCAGCAATCAGTCCACCAATAATCAGCATGACAATTCCAACAGGAATTCCAATTTTTCCAGATATGTGCATTCGGTCACCTATACCTACGTGAGATTTTGGGCTCTAAATCCCTTTGTTCCGAATCATGATTAAACAATTCAATTGCATTCAAGAGGAAATACCCGCATCGCGTTTGTATTCCTCATACACTTCGCGGAACAACCGAACATCATCCTCGAATGTTTCAGGCAGCAGCGGGCCGAATGAGAAGCGGAAGAATCGCTGATATGGAGTCACATAACTTGGGTCCTTGGAATGGGGGCGAGCCATGTCACAATCGGAGGCGCAGAGAATGGCGGCCCCATGCTTGAACAAGCGCTTATTGAGTTCATCACTGGTCATGCCTTCTGGTAATTCTAGCCAATGGTAGAACCCACCGTTCCCAGTGTATACACCTAGCCCCATTTCTTCGAAGGCCTTGCCATATCGCTCTCGTTGCCAATTGTAGTGTTCTTCGACCGCCTGACGAGCCTGCTTCACACGATTCGGTTCAAGCAGTTTCACCGCATAGTGCTGTGAAGGGTGACTGACGCCTCCCATGCCGAAGCTCGAGTAGTTGGCCATGGTCTCTATATTCGTCTTACTGGCAATCATCCAACCGATTCGAATGCCCGGAGCTTGCAATCCCTTTGTACAAGCGCCGGCGATAAACACGTTGCTGTTGTCTAAATCTTGAACGAATTCGATTCCACTGACCGAAGGGGAGTGGAACATTTCGTAGGCCTCATCGAGAAGAATCCCGTTGCCACTTTGTTCCGCCATCTCAATCAACTCGCGTAGTTCTTCGCCTGAACGAGTCTGTCCAGAAGGATTCTGAGGATTAGAGATCACCGGCATGAGGCCATCGCCATCATTCAATCCCGAGCGATCAAAGTACTCGGCATTGCTCGGATGGAAGTTGTTCTCTTTGGTGAAT
>CETW01368951.1_pt1 | contig 15822 bp, 15 predicted proteins | sample 361381 | NCBI WGS metagenome assembly CETW01 (sample SAMEA2620570, study PRJEB7988) | marine metagenome | isolation source: saline water (ENVO:00002010), including
ATATCGCAGACCCTTGGGTTATGGCTGGTCTCTTTGTTGGGGGGATGCTCCCATTCTTGTTTTCCTCAATGGCTATGGGCGCAGTAGGCAGGGCTGCGATGGCCATGATAGAAGAGGTAAGACGTCAATTCAGAGAGATTCCAGAATTAAAAAAAGCACTTGAATTAATGAATTTGAAAAAGGAAAATAATTGGAATGATGATGACCGTAACCTTTATAAAGATGCACTAAAAAAAGCTGAGCATGGACGTTGTGTTGCTATTTCAACTCAATCTGCAATTAAAGAAATGGTAGCTCCTGGAGTCTTAGCTGTTATTACTCCAGTGATTGTGGGTTTTTCTTTTGGAGCAGAAACTCTTGGTGGATTATTAGCAGGAGTCACTGTTAGTGGAGTTCTTATGGCCATTTTCCAATCAAATGCTGGTGGTGCCTGGGATAATGCAAAGAAGATGATAGAAGAAGGGGTCAATATTGATGAAGAAGTGTTAAAGAAAGGATCAGAAGCACATAAAGCATCAGTTGTTGGTGATACAGTAGGAGACCCATTTAAAGATACTTCTGGGCCTTCATTGAATATTTTAATCAAACTGATGTCTGTAGTGTCTTTGGTTATCGCACCATTGTTGAAGTCATTCAGTTAATTAAGGAGTAATTATGAAATTTTATGAGACACTATATATTGTTGATTCCAATCTAGAAAGCAAATCATTAGAAAAAGAGATGGATGATGTTGGTAAAGAATTGGCAAAAACAAATTCAAAGATTATAAATCATAGGATTTGGGGCAAAAAACGATTAGCCTATGCTATTCAAAGACAAAAGTATGGATCATATATCATACTACAGTATGAAGGAGGAGATTTAAGTAAAATGCCTGATTTTGATACATGGATGAAACTAAATAATTCTGTCTTACGTCATATGACAGTAGTTCTTAGTGAAAAACCTGCAGTACATGTTGCAGAAGAAAAGTCCGAACAAGCTGATGAAAATATTCAGCAAAAAGATTCTGAAGAGCATGTTGAGGTTGAAAATAATAAGAAGCTTGAATCTGCTAGTATAAATAAAAATGAATTAAATGCAGACAGTGATATCACGCAAGAGGAAAGTGAAGATGTAAAAGAAGAACAAGAATCAGTATCGGAGGAGGACTAATGGCATTTCAACAACGTAATAAATTTTGTTATTTTAAAGAAAATGGGATTAATGATATCGACTACAAGGATGTAAAACTACTTCGGCGCTTTGTAAATGATCAAGGGAAAATAATGCCAAGACGTGTCACGGGAACAAGTGCAAAAATGCATAGAAAGCTAGTTCGTGCTATAAAACGCTCTCGTTCAATTGCATTAATGCCCTACGTAGAAAAAGGAATTGATTAGAGGAGCCAATATTATGGATGTTATTTTATTAAAAGATTACGATGGTCTAGGGCAGGCTGGTGATTTAGTAGATGTTAAACCAGGGTTTGCAAGGAATAAGCTTATACCAGAAGGGATAGCACTACGTGCATCAAAGAAAAACTTAGCGATTGCTGAAGAAAGAAAAATGGTTGCTAAAAACCGTTTAAAGCGAGAAGATGCAGCAAATGAAGATTTATTAAAGACATTATCAAATACTGAAATAACTATTGAAGCGCAAGTTGGAGATGAAGATAAGATGTTTGGCTCTATTACCACTTTAGACATACATAAAGCACTTCAAGAAAAAGGTATTAATGTTGATCGAAGCGCTATAAAACTTGCCGAACCAATTAAAGCTCTTGGAATTTACCATGTTTCAGTTACAGTATCTTCAAATCTTGAAGGTGATGTGAAAATTTATGTAATTAAATCATAGTTTTCTGTTTATGAATATAGCAATTTAGTCTTTTATATATTTACAGGGTTTTTTATTGCCACAGTTTATGTTGGCATCTAAACTCTTTTATTATGTTTGCTGAAGTAGCTTTCCCTATATCAAATTTTCAATCCTTTACTTATGTAATTCCAAAAGAGCTAAAAAAAGAAATTCAACTTGGTTCTAGGGTTTTAGCCCCTTTTGGTAAAAGAAATTGCCAAGGAATAATCCTAAGCATAAAAAGAACTACTTCCTTTTCTGGAAAAATCAAGTCTATACATTCGCTTGTAGATGATATTCCTGTTGTTACTCCAGAACTATGGAAATTAATATGTTGGATGAGTAAATATTATATGACCCCAATAGGTCAAGTCGCAAAGACAGTTTTACCGAAAAATTTAACTACACGCTATAAGCCTGCTAAGCGCTGGTACGTCCAGAGCTCTCCATTTGTCAAAGATGATTTTATTCTTTCTCTTGAAAAAAGAGCCCCTAAACAATTTGAGATTTATAATATAATCCAGACTTCAATCAACCCAATTAAGGTGTCATCTTTAAAAGAATTTGTATCTAATCCATTACAAATTTGTAGGGTTTTGCAAAGGTATGGGTTTGTTAAACTAGAAGAACGCATGGTTTTACCTGACTCTTCAGAGTTTTCATTTGAACCAATACATAAAAAAGTTGTTTTTAATAAAGATCAAGAAAAAGCTGTAAAAAATATCAAACAATCTTTAAATAAAGATATGTTTAGTCCAATTCTTCTTCATGGAGTTACAGGAAGTGGTAAAACGGAAATATATATTTCAGCTGTTCATTATTGTCTCTCTTTAAAACGTACTGCCATAATTCTTCTTCCTGAAATATCCCTTACTCCTCAAATAGCAGGCCGTTTCAAATCAGTGTTTGGAAATTCAATAGCCTTATGGCATTCAAAGCTTTCTAAAAGTCAGCGGGCATGGACATGGAATCAAATTTGTAACGGTTTTTTTCAAGTGGTGATTGGTGCAAGAAGTGCAATATTTGCACCCTTAAAAAAATTAGGATTAATAGTTATAGATGAAGAACAAGAAGCTTCTTTTCGACAAGATTCACCAGCACCAAGATATCATGCGAGGGATGTTGCTCTGGTCAGGGCAAAATATGAAGGAGCGGTAGCAATACTTTCTAGTGCTACTCCAAGTTTAGAGAGCTATCATAATTACTTAACCAAAAAAATTCATTATCTACATCTACCAAAGCGATATGGTAAGGCAGCATACCCAGTTGTTCACCTTGTTGACATGTTGCAGAATCAAGAAGAGTCTGGAAAGTATGAACAGGTTATTTCAGGATTATTACAGGATAAGATTGAAGAGAGATTAACAAATAATGAACAAGTTATATTATTACAAAATCGTCGCGGTTTTTCTCCAGTAGTACGATGTAAAGATTGTGGAGAAATTAGTAAATGTCCTTATTGTAATGTTGCTACTAGTTTTCATTTGAAAACTAATAATATAATGTGTCACTTTTGTGGCCACGCAGAAACCAAAAAAAATAAAGTATGTTATAATTGCGGTAGTTCTCATTTATTGTACTCTGGAACAGGAACTCAAAAAGTGGAATCTTTAATGAAAAATACATACCCAAGTGCATCCATTGGAAGATTAGATATAGACACATCATCAAAAGGTGAACAATTGACATCTATTCTAAAATCTTTCAATAAAGGAAAGATTGATATTCTTTTAGGTACTCAAATGATAGCAAAAGGATTAGATTTTCCCAATGCAACCCTAGTTGGTATTATCAATGCTGATTTAGGTTTGCATTTGCCAGACTTCAGAGTTGGGGAAAGAATATTCCAGCTTATATACCAGGCTTCTGGACGTTCGGGCCGAAGAGATAAACAAGGCGAAGTGGTTATACAAACTTTTTCGCCTGAAAACCCAGTAATTAAGAAAGCATCTACACTTAATATGGTGGAGTATTATAAAATTGCATTAAAAGAAAGAGAAGAGTTGAACTATCCCCCATTTAGTTGGCTAAGTAAAATTGAAATAGCCGGGCCCAATCAAGATAAAGCATACAGTCTGTCAAAGGAATTACACTATAAGATAAAGGGGGCATATAATGGCCTTGAAATATTAGGCCCCGCACCATGTTATATGGAAAAATTAAGAAATCAATATCGTTTTCATATTGTATTCAAATCCATTAAAACTTTAGATCCAAATGGCAAAAGATTGCACCAATTTCTTAAATTGAATTTCAATGATATCAATAAACGATTCAAAGTTGGAGGAAATCGTGTCAACATACATTTAGACCCACTAAGTCTAATTTAATAAAATGATAAATTTTTTAAATTATATAATTATAATGGCTTCCTTGTTGGGTTTTTTAATTGCTAAAACAGGATATCCAGCATTAAACATTTTTACTTCATCAGTACCATTAAGTATGGCTGGTGCTGGATATTTATATTCATCGCCAATATCATCAAAAATGAACCCATCATCTCAATCGGGAAAATCTTTTTCCGCAGCATTAATTAAATATCCAGCATCTATTACTAGTCAAAGCGCAGGTGCACAATTCCCATTTTTGGATGGCAACCTTTCGATGTCTATAAATTATATTAGTTACGGTATATTTCAAGGCTATACTGATTATGCAGAGCCAACAGGAACATATAGTTCTTCTGATTCATGGTTGGGCGCATCTTATAGTGGTCAAGTGCTATTATTACCAATATATTGGGGAGTAAAATCAAAATTTTATTCTTCTTTATACAGTAATAGTAGAGTTAGGCTAGCAACTTTCTCTACGGGTGCACACTTAAAGCTACACAAATATAAAGCTAACCTCGGAATTTCAATTCATGACATTGGGATACAAATCAACGGACCTAAAGTAGATTTATCTCCACAAGTTTTATTAAGCATTTCTAAAGAACTTATTAATCTACCTTTAACTTTATACTTTGATTTTATCCCTTATAACGAGAACCAAAAATCAGAGATATTTATTGGAGGTAACATTAATGTTGGGAAAAACCTACAACTTAGAGCTGGCTCTTCTTCAAGGAAAGTTGAACATAATATTAAAAAAGGCATAACTCAATCAATACTAGGTTCAACGGGAATGGGTTTCGGCTATAGAAACAAATCTATATTTTTACATTATGGTTTTTATATTTATGGTACAACTGCTATGATTCAAGGTTTAGAGATTGGTACATATTTATGAATGCGCGATTTTGTTGTTATCTTTTTATTTTAGGATTACTAAATGCACAAAACAATTATCCAATTGTATTAATCCATGGATTTATGGGTTGGGGAAAAAGTGAAATGGGAAGCTACAATTATTGGGGAGGGAAAAAAGATTTTGTTAAAAGCTTAGAGGAGAATGGTCATAAAGTTTTGGAACTTTCATTAGGCCCTGTTTCATCCAATTGGGAGCGAGCCATAGAAGCATATTATCAATTAAAAGGCGGACAAGTTGACTACGGAAAAGGCCACGCGGATAAATATAATATAGAACAAAAACCAATCGGGAAAATATATGATGCGCTATATCCTGAATGGGATGCAAACCATCCAATACATATTATATCACATAGCATGGGTGGGCAAACAGCAAGGATGCTCCAATATCTATTGAGCAATGATTTTTTTTTAGATGAGCAATCTAAAACTAAAGAAGAATCAATATTGCTTGGGAATCAACATGATAATTTAATTAAGAGCATAACAACAATTGCTACTCCCCATAACGGGACCACATTGACTGAGATTGTCACTAAAACAATCCCCTTCATTCAATACTTTGTGGGTATTGCTGGTGTTATTGGAACAGATTTCTATGATTTTGATTTAGAACAGTGGGGCTTTAGGCGCAATAGCGATGAAACTTGGTTAAATTATATAAACCGAATGAGAATGCATCATGCATGGGAATCTAAAAATATCAGTTCTTGGGATTTGAGTTTAGATGGCTCAAAAGAGTTGAATTCAATCCTGCAGGCATCTCCAGATATTTATTACTTTTCTTTTGCTACAACAACAACTATGAAAAGGCATAACTCACGTTTTCATGACCCGATAGATGATACACCGATACTATTGAGAATTAGGTCAAAACTAATTGGTTCAAGAATAGCTTATTTGGATGATGGGCAAAAAACAGACTCAATATGGTTTGAAAATGATGGAATAGTTAATACAATTTCTATGTATGGCCCAACTACAGGAAATAATGGACCTGATCCCATTTTAGAGTTTGAAGAAGCTGAATTGCTTATTCCTGGGCAATGGTATTGGATGAAAATACCAGAGATGGACCATTATAGCATAATAGGCCACCTTGGCAATGATGGAAGAATAAAAAGAGCAGAAGAATATCTGATTGAACATGCGCTAAGGCTGAAGGGCCTCCCAACTGAATAGTGATTTCACAAAATAATGTTTGTAATATACAAGTATGAGTTATGGAGAAATACTTAGTTCATTTTTAATTGATTTGCAAAGGGTCTTTAGAAAAAAGGTAAAAATACAAAACGCATCATTTCAGCAAATAATGGCTTTATCTGCCATACCATCTAAGGGTATTGAAATGACCCCTTTAGCAAAAAAGATAGGTATTGATAACAGTACTGCAACTCGATTAATTAAAAGGCTTGAAGATAAAGGGTGGGTTAATCGAGTAGTTTCTTCAAATGATGCGAGAGTGGCAAAGGTAATGCTGACTTTTGTAGGTAGCAATATGCAGATAGAAATTGAAAAGCAGTGCGAAGAAATTGGCGAAATGATAGAAAAATTAGTTAACCCAATTGATAGGCAGGCTGTTCATGATCGAATACAGTCACTACATTGGGTTTTGCTTAAAATGGATTTAGATAAGCAATAAGTTGTATAATGCAAACAAAGGAGATAGCGCAAAAATTACTTTTATGGTATTCTAAAAATAAAAGACTACTTCCATTTAGAAAAACTAATGATCCATACAAGATATGGTTATCAGAGGTAATGCTACAGCAAACAAAAATGAAAACAGTTATCCCTTATTATAAACGCTGGTTAAAACGTTATCCAACATTACAATCTGCAGCGGAGACAAGCACGGACAGCTTATTAAAATTATGGGAAGGTTTAGGCTATTACCAACGATGTAGGAATTTTCATAGGGCTTTAAAAATAGTGGCATCTAATTACAATGGAAAAATTCCAAGTAGCTTTGATGATTTTATTAATTTGCCTGGCGTAGGTGAGTATACAGCAGGTGCTGTACTTTCTATTGCTTTTAACAAGCCTATACCCGCTATTGATGGAAACGTTAAAAGAGTAATGTCGCGAATATTGGGAATAAAAAATCTTACTTTATACAATAAAAGAAGAATAAAGCAAACTATCTATAAAATTATACCAACAGGTAACCCAGGCGATATTAATCAAGCGCTTATGGAGTTAGGGGCACTGTTATGCACTCCACAAAGTCCAAATTGTACTAAATGCCCCATAACAAAATATTGTAATGCCTATAAATTATCTAAGCCTGAGCTATACCCATTACCAAAGGAACAAAAAAAAATTCCACATTTTATAATTGTTACTGGAATTATATGGCGTGATTCAAAATTTTATATTCAAAAAAGGGATGAAAAATCTATGCTTGGTGGGTTATGGGAATTCCCAGGCGGGAAAATAGAAAACAAAGAATCATTAGAGGTAGCTCTTAAGCGAGAGATTAAAGAGGAGTGTGGTATAATTCCAATAATTAAAGATAAGATAGGATGTGTTGAGCATTCCTATTCTCATTTTTCAATATCTCTAAATTGTTTTCATTGTATTGAAAGTGATGAGAAAATCAGATTTTCAAAAAATGGTGCCTGGATTACCCATGATGAAATTTGCTTATACCCTTTTCCAAAGGCTAATCATAAATTATTTAACTTAATTAATAAAAAAGGTTGGCATGTATAAAACAATAATTTCTCTATTGATTTGGCCGTTATGGTATCTACTATTTGTACCATCGTTGATTTTACTTTTTATTCCAATTATCTTTCTGCCTAGGAAAAAATTATATCTAATAGTTCGACCCGTTTGTTGGATATGGTGCCTACTAGCTGGACAATGGCTTAAAAAAGAAAATAATCCACCACCACTAGAAGGACAGCCTTATCTATATTTATTTAATCATGTATCAATGTTTGATCAATTTATGATAGGCGCGTATGTAGGACATTATATAACGGCAATTGCAGCAAAAGAAATATTTAGATATCCTATATTTGGACAGCTTATAAAACTATATGGAGGTGTACCAATTATGCGGACACATTTAAAATCTGCATTAAAAAGTTTATCACTTGTTGAAGATGCCATTAATAATGGAACTTCATTTATTATTGCTCCGGAGGGAACGCGTACCTTAAATGGTGAATTAAGCACATTTAAAAAAGGCCCATTTCATCTCGCTAAGAATACAGGCGTCACAATTGTACCAATTGCATTAATAGGAGGATTAGAAGCAAAAAGAAAGGATAATTGGAGGTTAAAGCCCGGAGTTTTAACAACTCGTTTTGGAAAACCTATAAAAGTAGAGGAATACGGGGATCTCGAGGTTGAGGAAATAAGTGAACTTGTTCGTAGCAGAATAGAAACTTTAATTGAAGCATGAGGCGTATTATGAAAAAATCAAAAACTTTTATATTGTTAATTTTCTCATCAATCATTTTTGGACAAGGACCGTCTGTAGCAGAGCGTTATGGAGACAGAATAGAGCTATTAGGGATTCCATTTAAAGACCCTCTTGTTCTTTGCCAAATTTTAATAGCTATTTTTATTTCAATCGCATTTATTCAATCTGGCATTGATAAAATTCTAGATCGTAAAGGTAATCTTGAATTTTTCAAAGTTCACTTTGCGAATTCTTTTTTGAAAAATTTTACCCCTTTTTTATTAACTACATTGACAATTTTTGAATTAGTTGGAGGATTTACATTATTATATGGTATTTATTTTGCATTTGTTCATAGGACCACCCTATGGATTTTTTATGGCTTTGTAATGATTGCATTAACAATCATCTTTTTATTTGCTGGACAGCGGATCGTTAAAGACTATTTAGGTGCTGCAGATTTAGTGCCATATTTTATATTAATTATGCTTGGCATTATGAGCATGTACTGATTATTTTAGTTTAGAAATAATAGTGCATATTCAATTTCAAACTGCCATAAAACCAAACATAATAAATTTTTAAAAATATGAAAAATGAAAATATATCTTCGACCACAATACTACTAACAGTTAACATACTTATAGTTTTGTTAGGACTACTTCTTATTAACCAAAGAATCATAAGCAATGATGAAAAGTCTGATTCTCTGCAAACTAAAGTTGATCAAATAGAAACGCAACTTGATGTATTAATAGATGATGCGCAAACAGCTAAAGAAAAAGTAATTGTTGCCAATGAAGATTTTATACAATTAAGTAATTCTATGGCTGTTAATGATAAGATTCTCAAAAACCTGAATAGTGAGATAAAAGGAGCTGTTAAGGAGATAAAAGAAGTAAAGAATATGACCGAATTACAAAACAGAAAATTATATATATCAGAATAAAACTCAGTTTTATAATTCTTCCAATACTTTAATATTCTGTTCCCATTTATCGATTTTATCCTTTAGAGTAGGAATTTTTTCGGGATAAAATATCTTACCAGTTACTTCTTCTGATATTTCATCAAGATTATTACCATCTAAAATCTTATATATTCCAAAAGCCGTTTTATCTTTAGTCATTGAATGACTAATTGTTTTTCCGGTAATAGTTGCAATAAACTGCAAAAGACTACTTCTTGCACCACCACCACTTGCAGTCAAGGTTGCAGGTAAATCTAGACCTGCTGTTTTAATACAATTAAGAATATCATTAACCAAAAATCCAATTGATTCCATGGCCGCCCTTATGATTTCATTTGGTCTTTCACTAAGATCAACTCGTATATCTTCGAAGCCATTTTTCCAATAGGGTGCAGCAAGACCGTTAAAGCCTGGTATGAAAATCCCGTTAGTTTCTTCAAGTTTTATTCTCTGATTCCATTGCATTTTTTTATGCGTAATACCTAAGATATTTTCTAAATAATAAAAAAGTGAATTACATCCATAAATAGTTCCTTCTACCATAAAAGTTTTAGTGGATTTCTTTGAGAATAGTACGCTAGAAATTAATCCTTCTATATTTTTCGGTTTTTCACCTATATTGTATTGAACGCTAGCTGATGTACCAAAATTTGCGGCAACTGACTTGTTTTGTAATCCTCCCTGTCCAATCAATGCCGCTTGTTGATCACCAATCACTAAAGATAATAGAATATTAGAACTAAACATGTTTCCATAATTATGTTGTGTTGGGGTTAAGGGGGGAAGGCAATTTATAGGAACTTGAAACAGGTCTAATGCATATTTTGACCAATAACCTTTATGAATATTATATAACATAGTCCTGCATGCTATAGAATGATCTATAGCAACTGTCCCAGTAATTGCATGCGTGAGAAAAGCGCTCAATGAACCAAAGTATAATTCTCCTTGTTCTATTTTAGATGCTAATTTTTTATTGTTTTGTGTCATGTATAAAAATTTTGGTCCTCCAAAATGAGCACTTAAGGGTGTACCAGTGATAGTCCAAAGCTTCTTCCTATATGATTTAATGCTGTTAGAAATATTACTTGCTCGACAATCTTGCCAACTAATTGCTGGAGTGACTGGTTTACAAGTTTCTTTTTCCCAGAACAGAAAAGTAGAACGTTGTATAGCTAGCCCTGCACATGTAATTGTTGATTCCCCCGAGACATCAACCATCTCTATGAAAAGTTCTTTTATATCTTCTAAGATAATTAAGGGGTCAATTTCAACGTGAAATGGCTTTGGTTTTTCAACCGAACATTTTATCCTATTTTGATGTAGAATTTGACCCCTAGCGTTAAATAAAAATGCTTTAGTAGAAGATGTCCCCTGATCAATTACAAGATAATTCATATTAGTTTACTAAATTTTTCTTATTTGTTTAACTGATAGACTTAACGTTTTCATACACATTACCTGCCATTTCAGGATTCTTATCTACTTTTAGAATCGCTTAGAATTAAAGAAAGAAATTACTCTCAAAACATTTTTCTACAGTTAAATTTTACTTTTAAATTGGGAAGTATATACAATAAAGAATTTAATCTTTATCTTAAAGGAGTACTAAAATGCCATACATAATAGCCGAGCCTTGTGTAGGAACGTGCGATACAGCCTGTGTCGAGGTTTGTCCAGTTGACTGTATCCATGGTCCACATGATAAAACAGGTGCTGGTGCTGAAGCAAAAGCCGATGGGTTTGTACCAGAAGAAAATGACTCTCTGTATATTGACCCTGACGAATGTATTGATTGTGGAGCATGTGAACCTGAATGTCCTGTAGAGGCGATATTTGAAGAAAGTGAAGTTCCTGAAGAATGGAATAAATATATTAAAATTAACTATGAATGGTTTGGGCGGGAATATCCTGGCTAATCATACATAGTTAATTTAAAATTATAAAGCGGCCGTTTTTGGACGGCCGCTTTTTTGTGTACAAAATATGAATAAAGAACAAGCCTTAGAGAAACTAAAAACCATTAACTATCCAGGTTTTAATCGAGATATTGTTTCATTTGGTATGGTTAAAGATGTTTTGATTGATGAAAATGAAATCAATATTACAATTAATATTTCATCTCAGAATGAAGAGAAAAAAAAATCTATCATTTCTGAAGTAAAAAAAGCGCTTGAACCACATTATAAATCTGTAAACATTAAATTATTGAATGAAACAAATCCACCTGCAACCCCCCCATCTCCTAATGTCCCAAATGTTATAGATGATGTAAAACATATTATAGCGATAGCAAGTGGTAAAGGAGGGGTAGGAAAATCTACAGTCGCAGCAAATATAGCATGTGCATTAGCTAAAAAAGATATGCGTGTGGGTCTTCTTGACCTTGATATCTATGGCCCTTCATTACCGATAGTCTTTGGTATTAATGAACAACCCCAAATGACACAAGACAATAAGTTAGTTCCACTTGAAAAATTTGGGTTGAAAATAATGAGTTTTGGATTTATCAGTGGTAATGATACTCCAGTTATCTGGAGAGGCCCTCTTGTTTCTAGAATGACTGAACAATTCTTTCGTGATGTAGAGTGGGGAGAGCTAGATATATTAATTTTAGATCTACCTCCTGGTACTGGAGATATTCAATTAACTCTGACCCAAAAATTACGTATGACAGGTGCTGTTATCGTTACAACGCCTCAAGATATAGCATTAGCAGATGTAAGAAAAGGGGCGGATATGTTTAGGAAGGTGAATACTCCTGTTTTAGGTGTAGTAGAAAATATGTCTGGTTTGAATATAAACGGACAAACTGACCCTGATAATCCAAATCTGCATATTAATGGAGAAAAAATATCTATTGATAGTGATGGAACATTTAGCATAAACCTAGACCTATTTAAAACTGGTGGAGGTAAAAAAGAAAGCGAACGACTCGGAGTACCACTGCTAGGTAAGATTCCTATTTCTGAACAAATAATGTCTTCTACTGACCTAGGAACTCCAATTACTGCGCGAGACTCAACGGATGGTATAGGTGAAATATATACAGAAATCACAAATCATCTTTTATCAGTCATTAAATAAAATATAAGATGGAACAATACTTTTTTGATTTAGTTTTACTAGTCGTAATAATATAAAGCTAATTGTATCCCGGTTGTATCAATACTAAGCCCAAGGTAAGTTCGCCCGTTTTTTCTGATAACATTATGCAACAATCTAAAAGAGACAAGGTTCTTTCTGATAAAATCCCAGAACATATAGCAATCATTATGGATGGAAATGGTCGTTGGGCTAATTCTCGATCACTTCCACGCATTGCAGGACATAAAGAAGGAATTAATTCAGTTAGAGAAATAACGCGTATTTGTGGTGAAATTGGTGTTAAATATTTAACACTATATACTTTTTCCACCGAGAATTGGAAAAGACCACCAATGGAGGTTCGTGCCCTCATGACACTTTTACTAAAAACCATTAATATTGAGATTATAGAATTGAATAAAAATAATGTAAGATTTACAATTATTGGAGATTTAGGTGTTTTACCTTCAGATACAAGTATGGCTTTGCAAAATGGAATTGAACTCACCAAAGAGAACGATGGTTTAAATCTCTGTTTAGCATTGAATTACGGAAGTCGTCAGGAAATTATTGAAGCTATAAAACTATTTGCAATTCAGGTGAAGGAAGAATCTATCGACCCACATGACATTACAGAGAATAAATTTTCGCAATTATTATATACAAAAGGCATCCCTGATCCTGATTTGTTAATTAGAACAAGCGGAGAATGTCGTTTAAGTAACTTTCTACTTTGGCAAAGTGCTTATACAGAGATATTGATGACAGATACACTATGGCCAGCATTTAGAGAAAATGAATTGATGGATGCAATTTTAGATTTTCAATCTAGAGAACGCCGTTTTGGAAAAGTTAGTGAACAGGTAAATTCATAATATGAAGCGTGTAATTATATTTCTGTATCTTTTTTGTTTTATATATCCTCAAAGCCAAGATGAAAAAATAAAATTAAAACAAGTGAGGGTGTTAGGTAATCAAGTTACATCTGAGAATACTATTATATTTACTGCAGGATTAAGGGAAGGGCAGACTGTCACGCCTGCAGATTTTCCTAGGGCAATTAAAAGACTTTGGCAATTAGGTCTATTTCAAGATGTACAGATAGAATACGAAGATGAGTCAAATGATGGGCTGTCTTTATCTATCAATGTTAAAGAGAACTATATTTTGGGTCAAATCAGATTTGAGGGTAATAAAAAAATAAAAGATAGAAAGTTTGAAGATGAAATCCCATTGTCCAAAGGGCAAAGAATTAAGCCAAATACAATGCGAGAGACGAAAGAATTAATTCGTGAGCTATATACAGAAAAAGGATATCTTAATGTAGAAATAAAATCAGAACTCTTACTATCTAAAGAAGAAACTGTTTTGTTTGGAGGAAGGGGTAAAGATCTGATTAGAGATATCCTATTTACTATCAAAGAGAATAATAAAATTAAAATTGGTAAGATTGTATTTAATGGAAATAATGCTTTTACGGACTTTCGCTTGCGATGGAAGATGAAAGAAACAAAACAACAAAGCTGGTTCTTCTTTTGGCGTTCGAGTTTTGATAAAAAGAAATTTGAAGAGGATATGAATCTTCTAACAACATTTTACAAAAACAAAGGGTATAGGGACTTTCATTTTATTAGTGATTCAATTGAGTACTCTGAAGATGGAGAAAAAATGAATCTAGTCCTTACAGTAGATGAAGGGCCACTATATAAGTATCGTAATTTTTCTTGGGAGGGAATGACATTATTTGATCAAAAGATTCTTGAACGTACCTTAGCATTAGAAAAAGGTAAGAAGTACAGTGATGAAGATTTTAATATGGCTGTTTTTTCAAGAGTTCAGGGATTATATTTAGATAGAGGCTACATATACAGTAAAGTAGAACCAAAAATTACACCTGTTGAAGAAGATTCATTAGATATACATTTTGTTATTACGGAAAACCATCAAGTCTCTATTAATCAGATATCTATTGTGGGGAACACTAGAACAAGAGAAAATGTTATCAGACGTCAATTAAGAGTCTACCCTGGCGATATATATAATCAGGATTTAATTGCGCGGAGCTATCGTGAGATTATGATGCTGAATTATTTTGCAAATGCCGCACCAAATATTATACCTGTATCTGAGGATAAGATTAATATAGAATTCACTGTGGAAGAAAAACCTGCCGGTCAGGCGAGTGCAAATATGGGTTATTCTCAGTATTATGGATTAACTGGTGGTGGTGGATTATCCCTGCCAAACTTTCGTGGTAAGGGTCAAAGTTTTAGTTTTAGCTATAATGAAGGAATCAATTCAGGCAGCCAAAGCACATATATGTACCAAGGATATAATGTTAATAGACCAAAAAGCAGAAGAGCGTCAATAAGTTTTACTGACCCAATGGTCAATGATACAAAAAATTTATTGGGCGCCTCACTTGGGTTTGATATGAGGGGCGGTGGTTCTGCAATGTATTATTCTCCATTGGAAACAACCAGTGCTTATGGAAGTGTGGTTTGGGGTCGTATTTTTAAGTGGCCTGATGACTTTTTCAGGGGTACGTGGAGATTTATGGTAAGAAGAAGGTCATATTCTGGAAGTCAAGCGGACTTAGAAAGTTATGCAGGAGGTAAAACAAAAACCGATGGAATTAGTTTTGTACAAACAATTCGTAGGGATAGCAGAGATCACCCAGAATTTCCAACTATTGGTTCACATTTTTCAATCAACTCTACTCTTTCGGGTTGGATTTTAGGGGGTCAAGAAAACTTTCATAAACACACTCTTAATCTAGAATGGTTTACTCCAACTTTTTGGAAATTTGTATTAATGAATTCTATGAAAATTGGTGTAATTAAAGATCTTCCTTCAAAAGATGGCACTTTATCATATATTCCTTTTTACGATCGTTTTGTCATGGGTGGGAATGGGATTCCCTATGGAAATCCATTAAGAGGCTATGATGATAATCGTGTGGGGCCTGTTACACTTAGTGGAAATCCAATTGGTGGTAATGCTATGGTTAAATTTGGCACAGAAATACGAGTACCATTTGCTGAAAATCCTGTAGTTTATGGTCTGCTCTTTGCTGAAATGGGGAATGTTTGGTCTTCAGTTGATTTAATGGAAAGATTAAGTCTCCCCAGAAATGGGCCGATAGACTTAAAAAGGTCTTTAGGTGCTGGTATCCGTTTCTTTATGCCAATGATAGGTATGCTTGGTTTCGATATCGGATATGGTTTTGATAGAGTTAGCTCAAATGGAGAACTAGA
>CETW01090998.1_pt1 | contig 15802 bp, 15 predicted proteins | sample 361381 | NCBI WGS metagenome assembly CETW01 (sample SAMEA2620570, study PRJEB7988) | marine metagenome | isolation source: saline water (ENVO:00002010), including
ACCATCATTATCAATATCCACATAAGTAATCTTTATAATATTTTTATTTTCTAAATCCTGTAAAGGATATAAAACTGCGTGATGAGCAATTTTAGAAGTAATAACATGTTGAATATCATAATCTTGAATAGTAGATCTTATTGCCATATTATCGGCCTCAGTACCACCAGAAGTAAAAAAAATAGAGCCTGGAGATGTATTTAATAAATCAGCTATTGTCTTACGTGCATTCTCTATTATTACTTTTGCTTCTCTACCTGAAGAATGTACTGATGAAGGGTTAGCAAAATTAGAGCGCATCATATCACTCATCATATCTATAATCTCTTGATGCATTGGTGTTGTGGATGCATTATCTAAAAAAACTCTACGTCCCATTAAAATAACTCTTTGATTTCTTGAATTATCTTTTGCGCTAAAGTATTTGCGCTATTTTTATCACGTCCTTCAGAATAGATTCGTATAATAGGTTCTGTATTAGATTTTCTAAGATGGACCCAACCATCAGAAAAATCTATTTTCAATCCATCTATTGTATTAATATTCTCATTTTTATATTTTTTAGTCATAGTTAAAATAAGAGTATCAACATCAATCTCTGGATTTAACTCAATTTTATTCTTTGAAATATAATACGATGGATAAGAATCTAAAAGTTGACTTACAGACATCTTTTTAATTGCAAGATGTGTTAAAAAAAGTGCAATACCCACCAATGCATCTCTACCATAATGTGATTTAGGGTATATTATACCTCCATTTCCTTCTCCTCCTATAATAGCATTAGTTTGCTTCATTTTTTCTACTACATTAACCTCACCTACAGAAGAAGCTGTATATTGTCCTTTATGTTTTTCTGTAATATCTTTTAAAGCTCTAGTAGATGATAAATTAGAAACTGTATTACCTGGTGTTTTACTAAGTACATAATCTGAAATTGCAACCAAAGTATATTCTTCTCCAAACATGCTACCATCTTCACAAATAAATGCTAATCTATCTACATCTGGGTCTATAACAATTCCAAAATCTGCTTTTTCACTTACTACTAATTCTGAAATATCATTTAAATTTTCTGCTAAAGGCTCAGGATTATGTGGAAAATGACCGTTAGGATCACAAAAAAGTTTAATACACTCAACTCCCATTCTTTCTAACAAATCAGGGACCATAAAACCCCCAGTTGAATTAACAGCATCAACAACAACTTTAAACTTTGCAGATTTTACCACATCTACATCAACTAAATCTAAATTTAAAACTTCATTAATATGCTTTAAGTTAAAAGTATTATCATAATTATATTGACCTATTTTATCTACTGTAGAAAATTGAAAATTTTCATTCTCAGCAAATTTCAAAATTTGTTCACCATCTTCTTTTGATAAAAATTCTCCTTTATTATTTAATAGTTTTAAAGCATTCCATTCTTTAGGGTTATGACTAGCTGTAATAATAATTCCTCCTGCAGATTTTGCTAATTTTACAGCAATTTCTATAGTCGGAGTAGTAGATAGCCCAACATCTATAACATCAAAACCACAACCAATTAAAGTCCCTGAAACAATATTACTAACCATTTCTCCAGAAATACGGGCATCTCTTCCAATTATGATATTGTTAGAAGAATATCCTTGATTTTTAATAAATATAGCATATGAAGCTGTAAATCGAACAATATCCAAAGGACTAAGAGAATCACCTACTGCACCTCCAATGGTTCCTCTAATACCAGAAATTGATTTTATTAAAGTCATAAATATAATTTTAACCCAACAAAATTACATAATTAAATTTAGTGTTTACTTAAGTATTACTATCTTTGTTTATCATTTTTAAGAATGAAAGAAATTATCAAAAATCTACCTTATAGAGATCCTAAACCAAGAGAAAAAGGACTTACAATGATCATGGATAAAGGCCTTAGTATAAGGCAAGCAGAAGATTTATTGTCCTTAAATCATGAATTTATTGATATAATAAAGCTTGGTTTTGGCACAAGTATTTTAACACCTAATATTTCTCAAAAAATTAAACTTTACCAAAAAAACGGAATAATTGTTTATCCAGGAGGGACTCTTTTTGAAGTTTTTGCAGTTAGAAATCAAATTGAAGAATATAAAAAATATTTAGATAAAATTGGAGTAGACACATTAGAAATTTCAGATGGATCAATGAATATAAAGCATGAAGAAAAATGCACCTTAATTAAAGATTTCTCAAAAAATTTTACTGTTCTTAGTGAAGTAGGAAGTAAAAATGAAAATATAGAGTTAAGTGAAGATTTATGGATAAATTATATAAATAATGAAATTGATGCAGGTAGTTGGAAAGTTATTACTGAAGCTAGAGAAGGTGGTAATATTGGTATATTTCAGTCAGATTGTAGTATTAATGAAAATTTAATCAATAATATAAGTAAAAATATTAAACCATCAAAAATCTTATGGGAAGCTCCTCAAAAAGATCAACAAGTATGGTTCATAAATAATTTTGGCTCAAATGTAAACTTAGGAAATATATCTCCTAATGAAATTTTGTCTCTAGAATGTTTAAGGTTAGGTTTAAGAGGAGATACATTTAGTAATTATTTGTAATTTATGAAAAAGTATTTTATTCTTTTTTTGAAAGGCATAGCAATGGGAGTAGCAAATGTTATACCAGGTGTTTCTGGAGGTACTATTGCCCTAATTACAGGTATATATGAAAATTTGATTAATTCCCTTAAATCATTTGACAAAACTGCTTTAAAACATCTATTTACATTTAATATTAAAGCACTTATTAACCATACAAACTTATACTTTCTTATTGCTGTATTTGGGGGAAGTATTGCAAGTGTTTTTGGTATTGCAAGTATTTTAAAATTTCTTTTTAATAATTACCCTCTGATTACTTGGGCTTTCTTTTTTGGATTAATTTTAATATCCATATTGTTTATAGGAAAAAGAATTAAAACATGGGATAAGTATAGTATACTATCATTAACAATAGGAACAGTAATAGCTATTTTATTTACAACTATTTCTCCAGCAAGTGAAAATGACAATCTTTTATTTATTTTTCTTTGTGGAATTATTGGTATCTCTGGCATGATTCTTCCTGGACTTTCAGGATCATTTATTTTAATATTATTAGGGAATTATGAATTACTATTAGTAAAATCAATCACTGATTTTAATCTAATAATTTTAACTGTTTTTGCTTTAGGTTCAATAGTAGGAGTTTTACTTTTTTCTAATATTCTTGCTTGGTTGCTAAAAAAATATAAAGATCAAACACTAGCTACTTTAACCGGATTTATTACTGGTTCACTAATACTAATTTGGCCATGGAAAGAAGTCAGTAAATCAATTATTATTGGAGGAAAAGAAAAAATAATCAAATATGACCTATATTTTCCAAATGAAATAAATCAAGAAAATTTTATTGCTTTTTGCATGATAATTATTGGAATAATCAGTGTTTATGCTATTGAGAGATACTCAGAACATAAAGAATGAAAAAATTTGGTCTTATAGGTAAAAAATTAACCCATTCATTCTCAAAAGAATACTTTAATAAAAAATTTAAAAAATCTAATCTAGAAAATTATCAGTATAACAACTATGAAATAAAAAATCTAGATGAGATTGAACAATTATTAAAAACTGAGAAATTATGTGGTTTAAACGTAACCATTCCTTATAAACAAAAAATAATAAATTATTTAGATAATATTGAAATAACTGCTAAAGAAATTGGATCTGTAAATACATTAAAAATTAAAGAAAAAAAAATATTTGGATATAACACAGATATTATAGGATTTGAAAAAAGTATTTTACCACTAATTGGAAATAGAAAATCAGCATTAATACTAGGCAATGGAGGAGCAAGCCAAACCGTACAATTTATTTTTAAAAAACATAATATTAAATGTACTGTTGTATCTAGAAATGGCGAAAAAAATTATAATAATTTAACTTTTAAGGATATAGTCAATAATTTAATTATTATAAATACTACACCATTAGGCATGTACCCTAATAATTTATTACCAAATATACCATATGATCATCTAAACAATAATCATTTAGTTTATGATTTGATATACAATCCTAAAGAAACTCTATTTCTTAAAAAAGCAAAACAAAAAAAATGTATCATAAAAAATGGATTGGAAATGCTATATATACAAGCAGAAGAAAGTTGGAAAATATGGAACACCTAAATCATGAAATATTAGTAAATTTGTGAAAATTATTAAAAAATGAGTAAATTAGTAGAAAATAAAATCTTAGATAAAGAGAACGATTTAGAGAGTAACTTTGGAGAAGAAAAAAACAATATAGAATACACTCAGTTATCAATGGATGAATTAATTGAAAAAATACATCTATTATCTAAAGAAGAAATATCTAAAGTATCAAAAGATATAGAAGAAATAAAATCAGTTTTCTATAACAAACTCAATATCAAAAAGAAAGAAGCTAATGAAGAAAAAGAAATAATTAATAAATTAGATCATTTAGAAATTAGATTTAAAAAGATTTATAACATATATCGTAAAATTAAATCTGATATTAGAAAAAAAAGAAAAGAAGAAGAAAAAAAACATCTAAAAATCAAAAAACAGATCATAAAAGATATTGATTCTCTTTCAAAAGAAGAAGAATCAATTAAAATTACATTTGAAAAATTTAGAGAACTACAAGAAAAATGGAAAGCTACAGGCTTTGTTCCTATCACAGAAAAAAATCATCTTTGGCAAACATATTATCATCATGTTGAGTTATTTTATGATTATATTAAAATTAATAAAGATTTAAGAGATTTAGATTTTAAAAGAAATCTAGAAGAAAAAACAACTATCTGTAAAAAAGCGGAAGCATTAATAGATGAAAAATCAATTAAAAAATCACATGAAAAATTACAAGAACTTCATGAACACTGGAAAGATTTAGGTCCAGTTGAAAAAAAGTATAGAAATGCTATTTGGGATAGATTTCAAGATATAACTAAAAAACTAAATCAAAGAAGAAATAATCATTTTCTAGAACTAAAAAAAATAGATACTAAAAGGTTAGAAGAAAAAAATAGTATCTGTAAGAAAATTTCAAACTTATACTCTGAAAAAATACTTTCTCATCAACAATGGCAATCCATTACTAAAGCTTGTCATGAATTAGAAAAAGAATGGAAATCCTTAGGCAGATTAAGTAAAGAAAATAATAAATTAGCTTGGAAAGAATTAAACGTTACGTTAAATAACTTTTATACAACAAAAAGAACATTTTACAAAAACAAAAAACAAGAACAAAAATTAACTTTAGAAAACAAATTAAATATATGTATAAAAGCTGAGAAATTAAAGAATTCTACTGATTGGAAAAATACTGGAAATAAACTTGTTAAATTACAAGAAGAATGGAAAAATACTCATTTCTTGCCCGGTAAACAATCAAATGAAATTTGGAAAAGATTTCAAAATGCCTGTAATTTTTTCTTTAATGAAAGAAAAAAATATTATAAACAAATTGAAATTGAAGAAAAAAAGAGTTACAAAGAAAAAGAAATGATTATTAAAGAAATTGAAACTTTTAAAATTTCAAAAAATTCAAAAGAAGATATTAAAAAACTTGAAGAATTTAACTCTAAATGGCAAAAAGCTGGAAAAGTACATTTTAAAAAAATAGATATTAATAGTAAATTTCTAAAACTATTAAATTCTAAATTCGAACAAATTGGATTAAGTAAAAAAGAATTACAAAATGTGCATTATAAAAATAAAGTCAATCTGATAAAATCAGATCAAAAAGCAATAAATAAAGAAAAAGAAATTTTAAATAACAAAATTGAATTACTAAAGAAAAAAATTAACCAATACGAGAATAACATATCTTATTTTAAAAATGATGAAACAACAAAAACATTATTTAAAACAGTAAATGATAAAATTAAAATTGCAATATCTGATATAGAAGAATTAAAAGCTAAGAAAAAAATGCTAAATCATGCATAAATGAAGTTTAAACTTCAGTCAGATTTTAATCCAACCGGTGATCAACCTATCGCTATTAAAGAATTAGTAACTGGTTTAAAAAAAGATATAAAATATCAAACACTATTAGGTGTTACTGGATCGGGGAAGACATTCACTATTGCAAATGTTGTAAAAGAAGTAAATCGACCTACTTTAGTTTTAAGCCACAATAAAACATTAGCTGCCCAACTATTTAGTGAACTAAAACATTTTTTTCCTAATAATGCAGTAGAATATTTTGTTTCTTACTATGACTACTATCAACCTGAAGCATATATACCAAGTTCAGGAACCTACATAGAAAAAGATTTATCTATTAATGAAGAAATTGAAAAGTACCGTTTAAAAACTACATCTACTTTACTATCTGGAAGAGAAGATGTAATAGTTGTTTCTTCTGTTAGTTGTATATATGGAATTGGTAATCCAGAAGATTTTCATAAAGGCATTATAGATTTAAAACAAGGGGATAAGTTAAACCGAGACATATTTCTGCAAAAACTAATATCAGCTCTATATAACAGAAATACTTCCAACATAAATAGAGGTGAATTTAGAGTAAAAGGTGATACTGTTGATGTATTTGTTGCGCATAATGATATTGGATATAGAATTCATTTTTACGGTAATGACGTTGATGAAATAGAAAGTTTTAATCCAGAAAATGGAAGAATAATTAGAAATCATAAAAAAATAAGGATACCCCCAGCAAATATTTTTGTAGCATCAAAAGATAAAATTAATAATGCAATATCTGATATTCAAAATGACTTAAAAGAACAAGTTGATTACTTTAAGATAAATAACCTTAATACCGAAGCAAAAAGAATATATGAACGAACAAATTTTGATATTGAAATGATAAAAGAAATAGGTTATTGCTCTGGGATAGAAAATTATTCTAGATACTTTGATGGTAGAAAAGCAGGTAGTAGACCATTCTGTTTATTAGATTATTTTCCTGGAAATTTTATAACTATTATTGATGAAAGTCATGTCACTCTACCTCAAGTCAGAGCGATGTATGGTGGAGATAAATCAAGAAAAAGTAATCTTGTAGACTATGGATTCAGATTACCTGCAGCTCTAGATAATAGACCTTTAAAATTTGAAGAATTTGAAAAAATAAATAAACAAATAATATATGTAAGTGCAACTCCTTCTAATTATGAACTCGAAAAATCAGAAGGTATTATTGTCGAACAAATTATTAGACCAACAGGTTTACTTGAACCTACTATTGAAGTACGACCAAGTAAAAATCAAATTGATGATCTTTTAGAAGAAATAAGATTACGAATAAATAAAAAAGAAAGGACACTGATTGTTACATTGACAAAAAAAATGGCTGAAAAACTTAGTAAATATTTAACAAAATTTACTATACACTGTAGATATATTCATTCTGATATAGATACACTTGAAAGAATAGAAATTCTACATGAACTTAAAGAAGGGATAATAGATGTTCTTATTGGGGTTAATTTACTTAGAGAAGGACTAGATCTTCCCCAGGTTAGTCTAGTGGCTATTATTGATGCAGATAAAGAAGGATTTTTAAGATCTGAAACCGCACTAACACAAACGGCAGGAAGGGCAGCAAGGAACATCAACGGGTGTGTAATCATGTATGCTGATAAAATAACTAAATCAATGCAAAAAACAATTAATGAAACAAATAGAAAAAGAATTAAACAAAAGAATTATAATAAACAAAAAGGTATACAACCAAAAAGTTTAGATATAAAAAATAAAAATACGCTTATAAATAAATTAAATCCATATAAAATAAATAATGAAAAAGATAATTTAAAAAATAACCAATTATCAAAAGAAAAATTACATAAAATAGAAAAAGAAACTAAAAAAATGATGGAAAAAAAAGCGAAAGAACTTAATTTTATTGAGGCTGCTCAATTAAGAGATAAATTAATAGAGATAAAAAATATTTTGAAAAATAAAAAATAAAAAAAGCGAACAATTGTTCGCTTATTTCTAAATTATAAAATATTATTTATAATAATCTTAGCTTATTCTTCTTTTTGAATATTTTTTGCTACTGGTCCTTTTTCTCCATCTCCAGGCTCAAATGTTACTGCAGCACCCTCTTTAAGAGTTTTATAACCTTCAACCTGAATTTCTTGAAAATGAGCAAAATAATCAGTTCCATCTGATCCTTCGATAAAACCATAACCTTTACTTCCATTAAACCATTTTACTGTTCCTTCCATAATTCTTTTTAAATTTATTAATACTAGAGGAAAAAATCCTCAAAACTGGCGCAAATATATAAAAAATATTAATACACCTGATTTTTAGCTGATTTTAAAGTGTTTTTAAGTAACATTACAATAGTCATAGGACCAACCCCTCCTGGAACAGGAGTAATAAAACTGCACATATCTTTTACCTCACTAAAAGCAACATCTCCTAAAAGTTTCCATCCACTTTTAGTTTTATCTGATTTTATTCTTGTAATTCCTACATCAACAATACATACACCAGGTTTTAACATATCTTTTGTAATAAATTCTGCTTTTCCTAAAGCAACTATTAAAATATCTGCAGTTTTTATTATTTCTTTTAGATTTTGAGTTTGACTATGAGTAAGGGTAACAGTAGAATTACCTGGTTTATTATTTCTAGCCATTAAAATACTAATAGGAGAACCTACTATATGACTTCTTCCAACCACTACACAATGTTTGCCTGAAGTTTCAATATTATATCTTAATAAAAGTTCTAAAATTCCTGCAGGAGTAGCAGGTAAATAAGTTGGTAAATTAAGTACCATTCTACCAATATTAGTTGGATGAAATCCATCTACATCTTTTTTTGGTGTTATTGATTCTATAATTTTTGTATCATCAATATGTCTTGGTAAAGGTAATTGTACTATTAAACCATCTATATCATTATTATTATTTATTTCTTGTATTTTTTCTATTAATTCTGATTCAGCAACTTCATTATCAAAACGAATTAAAGTTGATGTAAAGCCTACAAATTCACATGCTTTAACCTTAGCATTAACATAAGTTTCACTAGCTCCATTATTACCAACTAAAATAGCAGCTAAATGTGGTTTTTTATTTCCTTTTTTTACAAAAGAAGAAACTTCTATTTTAATTTCTTCTTTTATATCATTAGCTATTTTTTTACCATCAAGTATCATATTTGAAAATTAAATTCCTGGCATTCCACCTCTACCTTGCATCATTTGCATCATGTTACTAGCTCCTTTACCCTGCATCATCTTCATCATTTTTCCCATCTGGCTAAATTGTTTTATAAGTTGATTCACCTCAACTACTGAAGTACCACTACCTTCAGCAATTCTTTTCTTTCTACTTCCATTTAATATATTAGGATTTTTTCTTTCTTGTAAAGTCATCGAATGAATAATTGCTTCAATTCCCTTAAATGCATCATCATCTATATCTGCATTTTTTATAGCCTTACCCATTCCTGGAATCATACCCATCAAATCCTTGATATTTCCCATTTTTTTAATTTGCTGAATTTGACTTAAAAAATCATCAAAACCAAACTGATTTTTTGCAATTTTTTTCTGAACTTTCCTAGCCTCAGCTTCATCAAATTGTTGCTGTGCACGTTCTACTAATGATATAACATCACCCATGCCTAATATTCTACTCGCCATTCGATCTGGATGAAAAACATCTAATCCATCCATTTTTTCTGAAGTTCCAATAAATTTTATTGGCTTATCTACTACAGAACGAATTGTCAATGCAGCACCCCCTCTAGTATCACCATCTAATTTTGTAAGCACAACTCCATCAAAATTAAGTCTATCATTAAAAGCTTTTGCAGTATTTACTGCATCCTGTCCTGTCATTGAATCAACAACAAATAATATTTCATTAGGATTAATTGCATTTTTAACATTTGAAATTTCAGTCATCATCTGCTCATCAACTGCTAAACGTCCTGCTGTATCAATAATCACCACATTATGCCCATTTGTTTTAGCATGCTTAATTGCAGATTTAGCAATTTCAACTGGGTTTTTACTTTCTCTATCCTGATATACATCAACACCTACTTGATCTGCTAAAACTCCAATTTGATCAATAGCAGCTGGTCTATAAATATCACAAGCAACTAACAATGGACGCTTATTTTTCTTGCCTTTAAGATGTAATGCTAGCTTGCCAGAAAAAGTTGTTTTACCACTTCCTTGTAATCCAGCAACTAAAACTATAGTAGGACTTCCTGATAAATTTATTTCAGAACTAGAACTACCCATTAAAGCAGCTAATTCATCTTTCATAATTTTAGTTAATAATTGACCAGGATCAATAGCTGTTAAAACCTTTTGTCCTATTGCTTTATCTTTTACAGAAGATGTAAATGACTTAGCTGTTTTAAAATCTACATCAGCTGCAAGCAATGCTTTCCGAATTTCTTTCATTGTTTGCGCAACATTAATTTCGGAAATACTTCCTTGTCCTTTAAGGACTTTAAATGCTTTTTCTAATTTTTCTGATAAACTTTCAAACATCTACTTATTTTTAAAAGCGAAAATAATGATTTTATTTGCTAATCAACAACTTCACCATATAAATCAAAATGATCTGTTCTTGTAATTTTAATATTTTTAAAATCTCCTATTCTAATATAATTATATCTTGCATCAACTAAAACTTCATTATCAACATCAGGAGAATCAAATTCAGTACGACCAATAAAATAATTTCCTTCTTTTCGATCAAACAAAACTTTAAAAGTTTGACCAATCTTTTTCTTATTAAGATCAAAAGAAATCTGAGATTGTATATCCATAATTTCCTCAGCTCTTAATTTTTTAATTTTTTCAGGAACATCATCTTGAAGATTATAAGCAGTTGTATTTTCTTCATGAGAATATGTAAAAACACCTAATCTATCAAACTTAGTATTACGTACCCATTTTTTAAGTTCTAAAAAACATTCCTCTGTTTCTCCAGGATAACCAACAATTAAAGTACTTCTAATTGCAATATCAGGTACTTTCATTCTAAAATCTTTTAAGAGTTTAACTGTTTTATTATGAGAAGTTCCTCTTTTCATAGATTTTAATATATTATCATTAATATGTTGTAATGGAATATCAATATAATTACAAACTTTGTTATTATTTTTAATAACATCTAAAACATCTAGTGGAAATCCTGTTGGAAAAGCATAATGTAATCGAATCCACTCAATACCATTAACTTTTGATAATTCTATTAAAAGGTCTGCCAACTTCCTTTTTTTATATATATCTAATCCATAAAAAGTTAAATCTTGTGCAATCAAAATTAATTCTTTAACTCCTTTTTTAGCTAAAATTATAGCCTCCTTTACTAAATCTTCAATAGGAGTTGACTTATGCTTCCCTCTCATTAAAGGAATAGCACAAAATGAACAAGGTCTATTACAACCTTCAGAAATCTTTAGATACGCATAATGTCTTGGAGTAGTAGTTAATCTCTCCCCTATCAATTCATGTTTATAATCTGCACCTAATACTTTTAATAAATTAGGTAAATCTGTAGTACCAAAATATTGATCAACATTTGGAATTTCTTTTTCTAATTCAGGTTTATATCTTTCTGAAAGACAACCAGTAACATACAACTTATCAATCTTGTTTAATTCCTTTCTTTTAGATTGTTCCAAAATAGTATTTATTGATTCTTCCTTTGCATTATCAATAAATCCACAAGTATTAATAACAACAATATTTTCATCATTTTTAATTGATTGATGTTCACAATCAATCTTGTTAGCAGTAAGTTGACCCATCAAAACTTCAGAATCATATAAATTCTTTGAGCAACCTAAAGTAATAACATTAATTTTATTTTTTATAAAACTTTTTGTACGCATTAACTAAAAAGAGAGTCAATAAATTCAACTTTATTAAATTTCTGTAAATCATTAATACCTTCTCCTATACCAATATATCTAACAGGAATATTAAACTGATTAGAAACGCCAATTACAACACCTCCTTTAGCAGTACCATCTAACTTAGTTAATGCTATAGAATCTACCTCTGTAGCTGCTATAAACTGTTTAGCTTGTTCTATAGCATTCTGCCCAGTTGAAGCATCTAAAACTAACATAACATCATGTGGTGCATCAGAAACAACTTTATTCATAACATTTCTAATCTTTCCTAATTCTCGCATTAAATTTACATTATTATGTAATCTTCCTGCAGTATCAATTATTACAACATCTGCATTGTTTGCCTTTGCAGATTGTATTGTATCAAAAGCAACAGAAGCAGGATCTGAACCCATATCTTGCTTTACAATTTCTACACCAACTCTTTCTGCCCAAATAACTAATTGTTCAACTGCAGCAGCTCTAAAAGTATCGGCTGCACCTAATACTACTTTTTTACCTTCTTTTTTATATTTGTTTGCTAATTTTCCTATTGTTGTTGTTTTACCTACCCCATTAACACCTACAACCATTATAACATACGGATCATTAAGTTTAGGCATTTCAAGATTAGCGTCTTGCATCAATAATGATATCTCTTCTTTTAAAAAGCCTTTTAACTCTTTAGTATTAATATATTTATCTTTTGCCACTCTATTTTCTAATTGCTCTATTATTTTTAAAGTAGTATCAACACCTATATCAGAAGTAATTAACACTTCTTCAATATCATCAAGATCTAGATCATCAATAGTTGATTTTCCTGCAAAACTTCTTGTCAGCTTTCCAAAAAAACTTTCTTTTGTTTTTTTAAGCCCATCATCAAGTTTCTTGTTTTTAAGCTTAGGTTCAGGTTCAGGTTCTGGATCTGGTTCAGGCTCTGGATCTGGTTCTGGTTCTGGCTCTGGATCTGGTTCTGGTTCTGGTTCAGGTTCAGGTTCTGGATCAGGTTCTGGATCAGGTTCAATTTCTGACAAAGATTTTATTTCTTTTTCTAGCTCTTTCTTTAGAACAAAATCAGATTCTGATTCTTGATTAGATTCTAAGTTTGTTTTTTTAGATTCTTCTTTTACTAACTCTTCTTCCTTTTTAAAAATTTTTTTAATCTTATCAAATATACCCATAATTAATATGTTTTATAAATAAAAAAGCTCCTTTCAAAAATAGAAAGAAGCTTTCAAATTAATATATAATTAAATACTATTTTTTTGCAAAAAATTCCTTTACTTGATCTTTAGGTACAATTTCACTTTTAAATGAATATACTCCAGTATCTGATTTAACTAATTTTACAGCCTTAGTAAATGCTTTTGCTCCTTTCTTTTGTAATGATGCTACTGTCTTTTTTGCCATTTTATTTTATTTGTTTATGAATAGTCATTTTCTTCATAATAGGATTAAATTTCTTTAATTCTAATCTATCAGGTGTATTCTTTTTATTTTTTGTAGTAATATATCTAGACATTCCTGGCAATCCACTTGCCTTATGCTCTGTACACTCCAATATTACCTGAATTCTATTTCCTTTCTTAGCCATTTTCTACTTATTTTTGGTTTGCAAATTTAATTAAAAAAAATTAACCTATATAAGTTATATTATTTTTTAATATCAATATAAAATAAATCATCTCGTATCTTAAAGGAATTACGATCAAAACGACCTAAATCTATTTCTATAAAATCATTAGTTGGATAAATCCAAAAATCTTCTTTACCTGTGTTAATCAATAATGGCATATTAAAATTATCAATTGAATTCCACTTACAAACTAATATAGTATTTCTACCTTCTTTTTGAAGCTTATACTCAAATTCTGGAATATTAGAATATCTAAGATATTGATTAAAGAAAACAGAAAAATCTTTGTTAGTTTTATCATTTATATAATCAACAATATTCTGAGTATCAATATTTTTATATTTAAAATCATTAGCAATACCCATAATAATATCAAACCAAATTTTATCATTATTAATAATATTTCTTAAAGTATGTAACATTAAAGATCCTTTAAAATACATATCTGAACTACCTTGTCGGTTTACATGATAAGGTCCAATAATAGGCTTGTTATTTCTAACCATTCTTTTCTTATTATTTATATAACTTAACATCGTATCGTAACCATGAATACATTCTACATATAATGCCTCAGCATAAGTACAAAAACCTTCATGAACCCACATATCAGCAATATCATTAGTTGTAATAGAATTTCCCCACCACTCATGCCCAGTTTCATGTATGATAATAAAATCAAACAAAAGACCATCTGTGTGAGATGTGTTTCCATTATAACCAGGAAGATAATTATTTCCATAAGCTATAGCAGATTGATGCTCCATTCCTAAATATGGAGTTTCAACTAAAGCATAACCATCATTCCAAAATGGATATTTACCAAAATACTTCTCAAAACATTGCATCATAGGCTTTACCTGTTCAAAATGCTGTTTAGCTTTTTGCTCATTACCATTTAAAACATAATAATCTAGTCGTAACGTGTCATTATTGGAAACATAATTATCAGAAAAATGAACATAATCACCAATATTTAGAGTAACATTATAATTGTTAATAGGATATGAAACAAACCACTCACTAACATTCATCCAAGAATTAAAATATTGATTCCAAATTACTGTATCACTCCTTAAATTTCCATTAGCTATAATTTTTAAAGGATATCGTACAGCAACCCTTATTCTCATACTATCAGGCTCATCAGACTGATGATCCTTACAAGGCCACCATAAACTAGCACCTATTCCTTGACAAGAAACTCCAATCCATGGTTTATTATTATTATCCTGACTAAATATAAAACCTCCATCCCATGGAGGATTTTTTGCTTCTATTGGATACCCTCCATATTTAATTTTTATCTTAGTATGTTCACCTTTTTTAATTTCTCTATTAAAATAAATATAAACCGCATCAAATTCTCTAGCATAATCTAAATATTTCCCCTCAAATTCAATATACATGATTTCCATATTATATGCTAAATCTATTTGAAACCAATTAAAATTAGTTAACGCTGAAAAATGTATTGTATTTGTTGAATGTTCAATTGATTGATCTTGCTCATCAATTGCAAGGTTTAAATCATAAAATGTAACATCATAACAAGTTCTTAAAGGGGTAAGTTCACCTCGCAAACTATCTTTTCTAGTAATTTCTTGAGAAAATAGAAAAAAAGAATAACAAAAAAAATATAACAAAAGTAACCTTTTCATTACAAGAAATTATTGCATTATTATCTAGATAATATAATTGTACAGTCTAATGACTCCGAAATTGGAAATCCTGGAATAACATCTATAGCAAATGAATATGTTAAATTCATACTACCATTATTATCGCTTAAAATAATACCATTTCCCTCAACATCAATATCCATGGGCCCAAAACCCATATCTAATGATATTGTTTGTGATGGAACAATTACGTTTCCTGCATTATCAATTGTAGCATTCATTTGTGTTTCATTAATTTCTATATATAATATATTATTGCCTAATCCCTGTATCTCTATATCTTCTGATAATTGATCATCTATAGATATAGGTGTTCCTATTACAGGAATTGTATAGTCATCACAATTAGAATCAATATTCCAAACACCTTGAGCTATATCATAAGCAAAAATACAACTCCCATCATTAGAATTTGCTGACGCCACATAATTCATAGCACTAATTTCTGTGCATCCTTCAATTAATTCTTCTTTTTTACAAGAAAAAAATAATAATGAGATACTAAAAAATATTATTAAAAATTTATTAATTATATACATCATATTATGTCATTTAAAATTTATTAAAAAAAAA
>CETW01046973.1_pt1 | contig 15780 bp, 9 predicted proteins | sample 361381 | NCBI WGS metagenome assembly CETW01 (sample SAMEA2620570, study PRJEB7988) | marine metagenome | isolation source: saline water (ENVO:00002010), including
AAATGGAAAAAACAAGTGCTAGGACAGTGTAAGTCTTGGATTGATGGTGGGTTAAAAGAAAGAGCTATGACAAGAGATTTAGATTGGGGTGTAAAAGTGCCTATTGAAAATGCTAAGGGCAAAGTACTATATGTTTGGTTAGATGCTCCAATTGGATATATCTCTGCAACTAAAAAATGGGCAATCGATAATAATAAAAAATGGGAAAATTATTGGAAGGAAAAAGATACTAATTTAATTCATTTTATTGGTAAAGATAATATTGTTTTTCACTGTATTATTTTTCCAATTATATTAAAATCGCATGGAAAATATATTTTACCAAAAAATGTTCCCGCTAATGAATTTTTAAATTTAGAAGGGAAAAAGCTTTCTACTTCTCGTAATTGGGCTATTTGGCTACATGAATATTTAGAAGATTTTAAAGGTCAACAAGACTCCTTAAGGTATGTGTTATGTGCAAATGCCCCAGAAAGCAAAGATACTGATTTCACGTGGTCAGAATTTCAGGCTAAAAACAATAATGAATTAGTTGCTATCTATGGAAATTTTATAAATCGTGTTTTAATACTTACAAATAAATATTGGGATGGTCTTGTCCCTAAACAAAATAGTCTTACTAAATATGATAAAGAAATTATACAAAAATTTAATACATATCCTAAAAAAATAGAAAAATCAATTAAAAATTTTAAATTTAGAGAAGCTCTAGCTGAAGTAATTAATCTAGCTCGTTTAGGAAATAAATATCTTGCAGATACTGAGCCCTGGAAACTTTGTAAAATAGATAAAAAAAGAACGGAAACAATAATGAATATTGCAATACAAATTACAGCATCTTTAGCAATAATATCTAACCCTTTTATACCATTTTCTTCAGAAAAATTAAAAAAAATATTAAATCTAAAAACCAATAAATGGGATGATGCTAATAATTTAATAATTCCCCCTAATCATAAAATAAATAAACCAAATCACTTATTTAAAAAAATAGAAGATAATGCAATTGAGTTACAATTAGATAAATTAAAGCATTAAGTTTTATTATTTTTAACCAAAATATTTTTATGAAAAAAACACTGTCATTTATAATTATACTTTTAATAAGCAATATAATTTACTCTCAATGTAATGGAAGATATCAAGCAGAAATATTTAATTCTATCAACAAAAACACAGTAAATTATTCTGATGTTTATAATGACAATGAACATGAAATGGATGTTTACAGCGCAATTAATGATACAGCAACCAATCGTCCTGTCATCTTATATTTACATGGGGGATCGTATACCGGAGGAGATAAATCTCTAGTTGATTGTATTGACTTTTGTGAAAGCATGGCAAAAAGAGGTTATGTTACCGCCTCTATAAATTATCGTTTAGCAAATATAATTTCATTTTTAACTAGTAATGAAACACAATATGAAACAGTTTTAAAATCTGTTGCCGATGCCAAAGCTGCGATTCGTTATTTTCGTAAAAGTTATGATAATGGAAACCCTTATGGTATTGACCCAAGCACAATTTTTATTGGCGGATATTCTGCTGGAGCGGTAACCGCTATACATTTGGCTTATATAGATTTAATTTCGGATTTACCAACTTCACCTGTAAATGTCCAAGCTATTGTAAATAATGTAGGAGGCAGTAATGGTTTAGAAGGGGATGCCGGGAACTTAGGATATGCTTCAAGTGTAAGTGGAGTAATTAGTTTTGCTGGCGGGATTAATGATATTAATTGGATAGATCAAAATGATGAACCTTTAGTTAGTATTCAGGGAGATTTAGATCTTACTGTTAATTATAATTGTGGTCCTGTAATGAACAATCCATTAATTCTAAATTTATGTGGTGCTGGAGTAATGCATCCAAAAGCAGATGACGTTAATTTATTAAATGATAAATTAATATTTAATGGTACCGATCACTCTTGGGCAGCTGCGGGAAACAACAATCCTAAATTTGTACAAGCAGTAGATTTTACAAGTAATTTCCTTTTTCCTTTGTTACCCTGTAATAATACTACAAATATTTCAGAAGAAATTAAAGAAAAAGTTTTGGTTAAAATTGTAGATATGATTGGTCAGCAAACAAAAATAATTAAAAACAAGCCCTTAATTTTAATTTACTCTGATGAAAGTACAGAAAAAAGAATTTATCATTAAAAACATATTTACATATTTGTTTTTAGCCTATTTCTATCAAAATATTTAAATATGAATAAAGAAGGGAAGTCAAGAAAAAATTTTAGTTCCAATAATACAACTAAATCATTTAAAAACAAAAAGTCAACACCTAAGATAAGACTAAACAAATTTATTGCAAATTCGGGTCTTTGTAGTAGAAGAGAAGCAGATAAGTTTATTGAAGCTGGTGTGGTAACCGTGAATGGAAAAGGGATTACTGAATTAGGACACAAAGTAAATCCAACAGATATAATTAAATTTAATAATCAAAAAATAAATACTGAAAAATTAAGATATCTAGTTTTAAATAAGCCAAAAAATTACATTACAAAAATTCAAAATAATAAAAATATTTTATCGGTGATGAATTTAATGTCATCTTCTTGTAGAGAAACTATTTATCCTATGGATAAATTAAATAAATCAGAAACAGGATTACTAATTTTTAGCAATGATGTTGGTTTTTTAAAAAAACTTGGAAGTAAAACAAAAAAAATTAAATCAATTTATCACATTAAGCTTGATAAAAACTTAAAACAAAAAGATTTAGAAAGCATAAAAAATACCAACAAAAAAAAGATAGATATGATATCATATATTAAAAATTCAAAAAAAAATGAAGTTGGTATTGAACATAGTTTTGGTGGGATAAAATATATAAAAGAAGTTTTTTTAAATTTAAATTACAAAATCCTTCAAATAGATCGAGTTTTTTTAGCAGGATTAACAAAAAAAAATTTGCCAAGGAAACGCTACAGGCATCTTACAAAAACAGAAATTAATATTTTAAAAAGACTATGAATTTTTTTTTTCGTTATTTAATAATCTATGCAAAAAAAAATAAATCATCTGCTAAAGTTGTTAACCCTAATTATATTTTTTATAATTAGCTCCTTTTTTTTAATAACAATATCTTTTGATGAAAAAATTGAAAAAAGTGTTGTAAATTCTATTCAAAAAAATCTAAAAACTCAATTGATTTTAGATGATGTTAGTTTTACATTTTTTGAAAATTTTCCTTCTGCATCTGTAAAAATATCAAACCTATTAATTCTAGATCCAAAAACTAATAATCAAGATACACTTTTATTTACAAAACTTACTTATGTAGAATTAAACCTGATAAATATTTTTCATAAAAGATATGATTTAGAAAATATAATTATCACAGACGCAAAAATTAATATAAAGTACAACAATTTAAATGTCCCAAATTTTTCAATCTTTAAAAATAATCAAGAAACAAAAACTCTAAACATTAAAAAAATTAAATTATTAAATACACAATTAAAAATTAATCATGAAGTAAATAACCTTAATTTAGATTGGCAACTACATAAATCTAAAATTTTAATTAATAACGATGAATATGTATTTCACCATACCGGCTTATCTAATAAGTTGAGTATAGAAAGTCTAGATTTTTTAAATTCTAAAAAAATTGATTTTATTGCCAAAACAGAAATAATAAAAGATTCAATTAAAATATTAAACTCTGATTTAAATATTGAAAATATATATTTAAATATCTCAGGTAGTATTTTTAATACAAATAACCTTAATTTAAATGTTAAAAGTAAAAAAGAAAAAATAGAAAATATTTTAATGCAGCTGCCTGAACATTTAAAAATTATTTTTTCTCCAATAATTGCGAAAGGTAAAATTACTTTTAATAGTAATATAAAAGGTGTTTGGAATAAACAAAAAAATCCTTTTTTAAATATGCAATATGAAATCACAGAAAGTATTTTGCAGCTTAAATCTACTCCTTTTAAGTTACATAACCTTAATATTAACGGGAGTATAGATAATGGTAATTCAAGAAACTTTAATTCAACTAAAATTATAGTAAAATCATTTAAATCTGAGACAGAAAATGGCTTTGTTAATGGAGATTTTATATTAAACAATCTAAATAATTATTTTTTAAAATGTCAATTCAAATCATCATGGGATTGTAACATCATAAATCAATATTTTGAAAACTCTCCTTTTATTGGATTAAATGGGAGATTAAAAACAAAGACAACTTATGAAGGTAATATTTCCTTTAATAAAAGTTTTAAATTAATGTTTTTAAATGCTAATCATAAATCAGATATCAAATTAGAAAACATTAATTTTAAATACAATGTTTCTCCATTAAATTTTAATTTTAAAAATGCTGAACTTATAATTGAAAAACATAAAATTAAAATTAATTCATGTCTAGCAACTATATCAGAAACCGATTTTAATTTTAAAGGTGAAATACAAAATTTTGTTCCTTATTTATTAAATAGTGCTCCAAAAATTTATATAAATGGAGATTTATCATCAACCTATACAAATTTCTCTGAACTAGTTAATCTATCTGAAAGTAATAATGATGAAATAATGCCTGATTGGATTGATGCTAGTACAAATATTGATATTAGTAATTTATCGTACAAGAATTTTATTGCCTCAGATATCAATAGCTCTTTATCTTATAAAAACAAAAATCTTAATATAACTAATTTAACTTCTAAAGCTCTCAACGGAAATATCCTTGGAGCATTTACATTAAGTGAAACAAATAATCAGTTAAAATTAATTAGTAACCTTTTATTAAAAAAAATAAATATCAGAAACTCTTTTGAGGCTTTCAATGATTTTAATCAAACATTTATAAAAAGAGATCATCTGAAAGGAGAAGGAAGTGCAGAATTATATATTGAATCATATTGGAACTCTGATTTTGTTTTAAATCAAGAAAAGTTAAAGATAAAATCACATTTGGTTATTGAAAAAGGAGAATTAATTAATTTTAAACCATTAGAAAGTTTATCCTCCTATGTCAGTTTAGATGAACTAAAACATGTAAAATTTTCAGCTCTTGAAAACACTATTAATATCTCTAATAAGATAATTACTATACCAACTATGGAAGTTAAATCATCTGCCCTTTCAGTTATGTTATCAGGAACGCATACTTTTAATAAAAAAATTAATTATGAAATAACTTTATTATTATCGGAACTACTTTCAGAATCTTTTAGACAAAAAAACACATCAATTACCGAATTTGGGGAAGAAGAAAGAAATGGAGAAATCTTTAATACTATATATTTGAAAATGGAAGGAGATACAGAGAACCCTAAAATTTCTTTAAATAAAATTCGTTTTATGGAAGATCTAAGTAATAACATAAAAAAAGAAAAAGAAATTATTAATAATATAATAAAGGAAGATCTTTTAAAAAAGGAGAAAATCAAAAAAGAAGACCTTAAAGATATAGAAATTGAATGGGACCCTAAAATTTATTAAATGAATATATATTATCATAAAAATAAATGGAAATTTGTATTAATTGGATTTGCAATGATTATTGGAATTTCATCTCTTTTTGTTACTGGAACTCTAGTTAAGGAATTAAAAAATGAAGAGAGAAAAAAAATAAAGCTTTGGGCTGATGCTACTAAGCACTTAGTTAGTTTAACCGGAGAAGGAGATTATTCTTTAGCAATAAAGGTTATTTCTGAAAATGATAATATTCCTGTTATATTGGTTGATGAATGTGATAGTATATTATTAAACAGAAATTTTGAAATTTATTCTAAATTAGATAGCTTACTATTTAAGACGAGATTTTTAAAGCCTACTAAAGTTACATCAAAATTTCTTAGAGAGGAACTTAACAAGATAAAAGAAACTGGAGAAGATCCAATTGAAGTAAATATAATTGGAGATAAACAATGGATATATTATAAAGATTCTGCCCTACTTAATAGGTTACGTTTCTATCCAATTTACCAACTTGGTTTTATTGCTCTCTTTATGTTTATTGCATACTTTATATTTAGCGCTAGTAGAAAATCTGAACAAAATCAAGTTTGGGCTGGAATGGCAAAAGAAACTGCTCATCAAATTGGAACTCCATTATCCTCTTTAATGGCATGGAATGAACTTTTAAAAGAGAAGCAAGGAAATAGCAAGCTATGTTTAGAAGTAGAAAAAGATTTAAATCGTCTTAAAACTATAACAGATAGATTCTCTAAAATTGGGTCTAAACCAGAATTAATAAAAAAAGATATTATAACATTAATTAAAAATTCTACCAAATACCTAAAATCCAGAATGCCAATTAAAACAGAATTTATCATTAATCTACCAAATAAAAAAATCTTAATTCCAATAAATACCATATTACTTAATTGGGTAATTGAAAATCTAGTAAAAAATGCTGTTGACTCAATGAAAGGAAAGGGAAAAATTACAATTAATTTAAAAGAAGAAACAAATGTTATATTTCTTAATATTAGCGATACTGGAGAGGGTGTTGAAAGAACAATGACAAAAAGTATTTTTAATCCAGGTGTAACATCTAAAAAAAGAGGTTGGGGTCTAGGATTGTCCCTTGCAAAAAGAATTATAGAAGAATATCATAATGGAAGTATTTTTGTAATGCAGTCTGAAAAAGGAATAGGGAGCACATTTACCATTAAATTACCCAAAACCTAAATTTAATATAAATTTGTTTATTTTTTTAAATAGTTTTGATGTTTTTCCTCTGCTCTAAAAAAATTAGATGCAACAATCAAATCAACAACTATATTATCATTAAATTTTTTTAAAAGTACCTTTTTCGCAATCTTCTTCTGCTCTTCTGAAAAATAAAATATTATTAACTTATCAAGGTTTTTATTAAAATTATCAAAATCATGATTCTCTAAAAAAGTATTGACTAATTTATTGTAAGAAACTATTTTAGGGTCAAAAAAAATCTCAACAACTTTTTTACGTCTATTATTTATTTCAGACTCTTCTTTGTAATTGTAAACTATCTTGTCTCTATCCATATAACCAGCAGTTGACATATATATTCCCTCAACTGCATTAAAAATTTTTTGCAAATTCCAAAAACAAGTAGACCCAAAAAAAGCTTTTTGTAAATTTTTATACGATTTAAACTGAATACTTAATGAATTTACACAATGCCTAGTATCCTTTAAAGTAAATTTTTCTCCATGAAATACATGACCTAAATGCCCGTCACAATTTGCACAACAAATTTCAACTCTAGTTCTTCCAGCACTAAAATCATTATAACGAACTATCGCTCCATCTATCTCATCATCAAAAGAAGGCCACCCACATCCAGAGTCAAACTTTGATGAAGATTCGTAAAGAGGTGATTGGCATGCCCGACATAAAAATAATCCTCCAGAAAAAAAATCATTGTACTTTCCAGAAAAAGGACGTTCTGTACCTTTTTCTTTAAGAATCTTTTTTTCTTGAAAACTTAACTTTTGATAATATTTTTTTTTCATCAAGCAAAAATAAAATAATTTTCAGTTACATTTTAAAGAAAATAACTCAAATTATTACAGATATGAAAATTAAAAAATTTAATTATAGGATATTCCTTACACACTTTTTATATTAGCCATTATTACTAAACTATGAGCGGTATTTATATACATATTCCTTATTGTAAAACAAAATGTTCTTATTGTAATTTTCATTTCAAAATTTCTCAAAAAGATAAAATAGAATTATTAAAGTGTCTGAAAAAAGAAATTGTTATAAGAAAGAATGAGCTTAACAATCAAAAAATTAAAACTATTTACTTTGGAGGAGGAACTCCTTCTATTTTAGAAAATACCGAAATAGAATCTCTATTAAACACTATATTTAAAAATTATAAAATCATTAATTTTCCCGAGATAACAATAGAGTGTAATCCTGATGACATAAATTATGAAAAATTATTGTCATACAAAAAAATTGGTTTTAACCGACTAAGTGTAGGTGTTCAGTCATTTAGAAATAGTGATTTAAAATTTATGAATAGAGCTCATGATGCAAAATTAGCAATTCAAAGTATTAAAATAGCTCAAAAAGTTGGATTTAAAAATATTTCTGCAGATTTGATATATGGTCTTCCTAATCAAACATTAAAAGATTGGAAAAAAAATATAACTATAATGTTTAATCTAGATGTTCAACATTTTTCTGCATATATACTAACAATTGAAAAACAAACCAAATTATACCATCTTCTTCAAAATAAAAAAACAAAGCTCTTATCTGACAGAAAAATAATTAACCAGTTTAAGCTGCTTAATTCAGAAGCAACAAAAAATGAATATATACACTACGAAATTTCTAATTTTGCAAAAAAAGGATTTTACTCGAAACATAACACTTCATATTGGAAACAAGAACCTTATATAGGAATTGGTCCTTCTGCTCATTCATATTTTGGAGATAAAAGACAATGGAACATCTCTTCAAACAAAAAATATATCTCAAAAATAAATAATAATCGTATTTATTTTAATGAAGAAACGTTAAATCTAAATAATCATTATAATGAATATATTTTTACTTCTTTAAGAACAATTTGGGGTGTAAATAATCTTTTTGTTAAAAATCGATTTGGGGAAAAAATTGAATTTCACTTTTTAAAAGAAGTTAAGAAGTGGATTATAAAAAAATATATTAATCAAAATTTAAATAATTATACACTAACATTAAATGGAAAAATATTAGCAGATACTATCGTATCTGACCTTTTTATTGTTTCTTAGAATCTTTTAATATTTTTTTAAAAAACGATTCATATTTTTTTACAATAACTGGCCATCTATATGTTTTTTCTATTTTATCTAAATTCTTAGATGCAAATTTTCTTCTTTTTTTCTTTAAATCAAGTTTAAACAAATCTACCAACTCTTTTGTGTTAGAAAAATAAAATGCGTTTTTTTCTAATACCGATTTATTAAATTTATTATTATGTGATACTATTAGTGTTTTTGCAGCCATTGCTTCTAATAAAGAAGGGTTGGTTCCTCCTACAGAATGACCATGTAGATATAAAGTTGAATAAAATCTAATATTGTCTAAGTCTGTTTTATTAAATATTCCTCCTAAAAAAATAATGCCTTTATTTTGATACTTATCTTTAAGAAAAATTCCATAATCTGTTAAATAATTCCCGACTACGTAATAAGGAGTTTTTATACTACTTATAACATATGCATCAAACATCATTTCGAGATTGTTTTCTGGTTCTAGTCTTGCTATTGACAAAAAATAATCTGATTGTTTTATCCCATAATCTAAGAGACAAGCTGGGTTTGGTGGTAAAACATTAAGAGCTCCATATGATATAAACTTTGATTTTCTATTATATTCTCTTTTAACATATTTTTGAATACCTATATTATCTGCAATCAAGTAATCTGAATACTCTACTCCATATTTTTCTAAGGATTTAGTAATCCTTTGAATAAATGGATTCCACTTGCTTCTTTTCCATTCCAAACCATCTAGATTTGTTACAATTTTTTTACCCTCATGTTTACAAAAAATAATAGATAATGCAGATGTAATTAACCCCAACTCAAGAATAATATCAAAATCTTTACTTATTGCATCTTTAAAACATAAATAATCATAAATAAAATTAGATGCTGAAACTCCTATAATCTTTTGAGGACTATATTTTCTAATAATTTTTACTCCTTTATAGATATCTTTTTTATATGGATGGAAAGTTGGATTATATACTGATACATTATGTCCATTTCTTACTAAACCTACAGATAAATATTCTGCACATTGCTCAAAACCACCATAATTATTTGGTATTCCTCTAGTTCCAAGAATTGCAATATTCATAGCTATCTATTTAATACTAACAAATATATTAAACTAATTGATAGGAGTCTTAAAAATAGTACTTTTAAAATTATTAACTATTTTTTTGAATACAACAAATGATCCAATAGTTCGTTTTTTGAAATAATTCCAATATGCCTAAAAACTTCAACATTGTTTATAAAAACAATAAAGGTAGGTATTCCCTCTACTTTATAATTTTCAACTAACGGTTTATTTCTATCTGCATTTATATATATACATTTAATAGTTGGATTTGTAGTTTTTATATCTTGAATTATTGGTTTCATTTTTTTACACGGCAAACACCATTCTGTACTAAATTCTAATAATACAATATTATTGTTTTTTAAAATTTCATCAATTTTTGCGGTAGAAAAAATGGGCATTTCTTGTTTTTGTGATGTCATTTCTCTTGTTCTATATAATGGATATTCTGATTTTTCCCATGCTTTTATTCCTCCAAGCAGATTATATATTTTTCTAAATCCAAGTTGACCCATTTTAATAGCTGCCCGAGAAGATCTGCCTCCACTTCGACAATAAACATAAATAGGTATGTCTTTTCTGATAAGCTTTAGTTTATCAATAAAATCATTTGAATAAAAATCTATATTAGTTGCTCCTTCTATATGACCAGAATTAAACTCTTCTAAAGTGCGAACATCAAGAATTAACCCTTCCTCTTTATGCAATAAACTATATAATTCTTGTGCTTCAATATTATCTGTTATCTCAGAATATGTATTTATACAAGAAATTAAAAAAATAACCTGAACCAAAAAAAATACTCTTTTCATCTAGTGATTATATTATATACCTTTAATAAGAGATGCATTTTAAATATTCTGCAAAATTAACAAAATCATGTTGACATCTAAATGAAAACACAAATAAATACTTTTAATTTTACTTTAAATTTGACATGTCGTAATACTTGTTTTGGGTTGTATACACCATTCTTTTAATATACAACAATAACCCTCACTTTTGTGAGGGTTTTTCTTATAGTTATAATCTTTTAATTATTTAAAATACGAATTCCTAACATAAATTCATGAGATCCTGAGAAATAACTATTAGTAGAAGACGATGGAATTCCATATGAATAACCAATATTAAATCTATCATTAATATTATATCCAAATAATGTGGAAATAGATGATAAATCATTATTCATTTTATAATTGATTCCTACCCATATCAATGATTTATATTCTGATTTAATACCAAAATCAATCTGTGTATTTGCTCCTGTTACTGACTTTAAAAAGAAGCTTGGTTCAATTAAGACATTAGAATTGACTTTATAAGAATATGAACCCAACACATATATATGCCTTGCTAATCTACCATTTTCACTAATTGTGTCATAAATCGTTGCAAAATTATCATCCATTAATTTAAGTTCAGATGTTAGCAATTGTGGTATAGCTAATCCAATATACCATTTATCTCCACTAAGGTTAAATCCAAAAGTTGCATCAGGCAAAGTTCTTACTATATCTCCTCCGTTTAATAATGGGTCATTTTGATGTTCTATTTGCAAATCCTTTATAATCTTAAATTGTGTAAATCCTGCCTGTAATGCTAATGATATTTTAAAGTCTTTTATTAAAGAAAAACTATACGTGTAAGATGCTGCTCCTCCAACTCTACTTGTTGGTCCAGTCACATCATTATATACTATTCCTCCTAAACCAACTTTACTAGTATGTTTTCCATAAATACTTATAACAGATGTTCTTGGGCCTTCATTGATTCCTGCCCATTGATTCCTAATCGTTGTATTTACTTGATAATAATCATACATACCTGAAACAGCAGGATTAATAACATAATTATTACTCATATACTGTGTAATTTGAGGTAGCTGTTGAGCTAAAATCACTTCTGCAAGAAAAAATGTAAAAATTAAGATTAATATTCTTTTCATTTTAATAATTTATATTTTACCTGATAATTGTAATTGGACCAGTTTGAGGTTCATCACCTGTGTTAAGATCTATAATATAATAATATGTCGCTGCAGGAAGCTCTTTTCCATTATTTGTTCCATCCCAAGCTTTATAATTTTCTCCTCCTTTTGATTCAAATACTAAAGAACCCCACCTATTAAACACTTGGACGATAGCATTTTCATAAGATTTAATATCAAGAGGTGTCCAAAAATCATTAAATCCATCATTATTTGGAGTAATAGCTTCATATGGATTAACTCCTACTACAACATAAACAGAATCATACCCTATACAATCCTCACTGTTTTTTACATATAAATAATACCAATCACTTTTTTCTAAATCATTAATAACTATATTTCCATTATTATTAATTATTGTATCATCAGACCACGTCCAAATATATTCAATACAATTACTATTATCTGAAGACAACTGTAAACTTTCTCCTGCTAAAACTATAGGATAATTACCATATTCTATATTAGGGTTTGTTATTATCATAGGGTCTATAAAATCTACATTAATATTAACTTCTAAATCATATGAATCAATTCCTGTAGACAAACAAGTAGGATCAGTAATTGTCAAAGTGTAAGCATTAAAATAATCTTCTGGAATTACAATAATATCTGCATTATCATTGGTAAGATTATTTATTGTTTTATTTAATAAAATCTTGCTTCCTTTTTTCCAAACATAATTAAAACCTAATTTTTCTTCAATATTTAATTCAAAAGAACTACCTAAACAAATTGTACTATCAAAAGAAGAGATATTTCCTGGCAAGAAAATTTCATCACTACCAACAACCCTAATTGTATCATTAGCAATACAGCCATTATCATCTATTACCTCTAAAAAATAAATTCCCGGAGAAAGATTGTCTATTGATGAAGTGTTTTCTCCATTACTCCAAATATATGTATAAGGCTGAGTTCCTCCAGTAAGATTAGATATTGCCTCTCCATTATTTTGATTACAACTTTCATCTATCGAATCTAAATCAATACTTAAAATATCTGTTGGTTGTGAAATAAATATAGATTGAGAGATAACAGAACAACCATTAATATCTGTTGCTGTAACTGTATATATTCCAGGTATAACGTCAATATCAGTAGAAATATCTATTTGCTGATTAAAGCCACTTGAAAATGAATAATTATACTTTGGTGGAATTCCTGGAAAAGGAGTTCCTCCATTAGCATCAGCTGTTATAGTCGCATCAAAAACATTAAAACAATTTACATTTGTTTGAGATACTGATATAGTTAACTCTGTAGGTTCATTTAATGTAACTTCTGCTGTATCTAAACATCCTTTAGAATCGTCTACTACAATAGTATATGTTCCTGCAACTAAACCAGAAATATTAGGCTGATCAAAGCCTGTAGACCATGTATAATTATATGGCATATTCCCTCCTGTGACAAAAGCTTCTAATTCTCCATCAGCAGCTCCATAACAAGAAATATCTTGTAAATTATAATCAGAATTAACTCTAGCAAATACATATAATGAATCTGGTTGTGTTAATGTAGCGGATATAGTATCTGAACACCCTTGAGCATCTGTAATAATACAACTATATTCAGTAGAATTTAAACTATTATTGACACATAAACCTATTGCTTCTTGAGTCGTTTGCGATAAAATATCATTCCATTGATATGTATATATTGCAGCTCCATTTAAGTCATAATTTGGAAGACCTCCAAAAGGTATAACTTCAATTTTTCCATCACAATAATCATAACAAGTAACATGTTGTCCTATAACAATATTTGATGTTAAAGAAGCAGAATCATTTATCTCTACTGAGTCTATAGAAACACAATTATTTTCATCAGTTACAGTAATTGTATACCATCCTGTATCAAGGTCATTAATTGTATATGTGCTATCACCAGTGTTCCATGAATAAATATAAGAGGTTGCATTACCAACTCCTCCAGTAACAATATCTGTTAATGACCCATTACTCCAACCATTACATGTTACGTGTGTTGCTATAAAATTATGAGTTATTGGGTTAGGTTCATTAAACAATATATTTTCAGAATAAGAACATCCATTAGCATCTATTACTTGAAAAACATATTCTCCAGCTTTCAAATTAGAAAACACATTTATGTTAGTACTTTCTATCAAAATTCCTGTTGTAGCATTATATAAATTTTTCTCAAATGGAGCTGTACCTCCATTAATTGCAAGAGTTGCAAAACCTGAACTATCCCCATGACATTTTATCTGATAACTATATAACCCGTTATTATTATTAAATACCCATCCAGATGTCGTAATATCAACTATTAATTCATCTGGTTCGGTTATAATAATATTGCGAGCTGAAACACAATTATTAACATCAAATACTTCAACAGTATAAACTCCTGCATTATATCCATTAAAATACGCAGTATTAGAATATGGAGTTGATCCATTAACCGCATATTCAAAAGGCGGAACTCCTCCTAAAACATCAATAATTAAAATCTCACCATCATTGGAACCATAACAAGACTCATTAATATAATGTATTGAATCTATTTCTAATAAATTTGGCTCTATAACTACAATAGAATCTTGAATATAAAAACATCCTGAGGAATCAGTTATAGTACAAGTATATATGCCTGCAGATAAATCTACTGCTGTTTGAGTTGTTTGCGCTAAAAGATCATTCCATAAATACGTATACGGTTGACCTTGAGTGAAAGGTCTTCCTCCTGAAGGTGTTACTGTAGCTGTACCATCAACTAACCCATAACAACTTATATTTGTTTGTGAAATTAATGATGATATCATAGGGGGTTCATAAATTGTTACAGCATAAGAAACATTACATCCTAAAGAATCAGATATTGTACATGTATATGTCCCTGCAGAAAGATTTATTGCTGTTTGTGTTGTTTGACCAAGCGAATCATCCCAAGAATAAAGATATGGTTCTCCTTGAGAAAATGGCTCTCCTCCATTTGGAAAAACAGTGGCAGTTCCATCTATTTCCCCAAAACATGTGATATTAGTCCTTGAAGAAGTTACAGAAATATCAGAAGATTCTAAAATAGTAACTGGTGTAACAAAAGAACAGCCGTTAGAATCAATAATAGTACAATTATACGCCCCTGCGCTTAAATTATTTGCAGTTTGCGTTGTTTGCGATAAAGAATCATCCCATAAATAAACATAAGAATTTCCTTGAGTAAATGGTGTTCCACCACTTGGGAACACCTCTGCCTCTCCATTATTTCCGCCAAAACAACTTACCGAAGTTGTTGATATATTTGATGAAATAGAAGGAGGCTCTATTATTGTAATATTAATGCTAGTATCTGAACATCCATTTGCATCTGAAACAACACAAAAATATGTTCCTGCAGATAAACCTATTGCTGCTTGATTTGTTTGTGAAAGAGGGTCGTTCCACAAGTAATTATAAAAACCTCCAAAAAGTGATGGAGACCCTCCTATTACACTAAAAACTGTAGCAATACCATCATTATATCCATTACAAGTTATATCAATATTTACTGTTGAATCTATTATTAATTGTGTGGGCTCACTCAAAAAAACTGGTACAGTAAATTGACACCCATTAATGTCTTCAATAGTCATGTTATAAGTACTGTCTCCTGCTAACAAAAAAACATTAGATGATTGAAAATTTATATTATCAGCAGAATATAGATAGCCCGGTGTCCCTGAATATATTGGGTCATAATTCATAGTTATCTCTCCTGATTCTCCATAACAATCGATTGAATCTGATACAAACGCTGTTGCTGCTAATGAATCAGGTTCATTTAAAATAATAGTTTCTGTCATCATACATCCATTCGCGTCTTTAAATGTAAGAGGGTATGTTCCTGCACTTAAATTAGAAAAGTTCGTTGATGTTTGAAAAACACTATCAATTGAAAATGTAAAAAGGCCTGTCCCTCCTAATCCTGTATCAATTGCATTAATAAATCCATTAA
>CETW01124997.1_pt1 | contig 15735 bp, 15 predicted proteins | sample 361381 | NCBI WGS metagenome assembly CETW01 (sample SAMEA2620570, study PRJEB7988) | marine metagenome | isolation source: saline water (ENVO:00002010), including
TTTTTTACTTGTTTTGGAGTGATGAAAACATGGCCGAACCATGGACTACAGCGGCACATCGCCTTTTTAAAAAACACAATATAAGGACGGTAGGTTATGTACCCGATGCCGGCCTTACAGAATTAATTAAAAGCTGCGATGCAGATAATGATATAAAATCCGTTGTGATGACGACAGAAGAAGAGGGTATCGGATTATCGTCAGGCGCTTGGTTGGGGGGCGAAAAGGCCGCGGTTTTGATGCAAAGTAGCGGTGTTGGAAATACAGTTAATGCAATTGCATCAATAGTTAGCTCCTGCCAGTTCCCCCTTTTTATGATTGTCACGATGCGAGGACAATACGGAGAATCAAACCCATGGCAAATGCCAATGGGCCAAGCTGTAGCACCCGTTTTGAAGAGTCTAGGAATGCATGTTTTTGAAGTAGAGACTGACAAAGAGGCAACTGAAGCGATTGAGGCTGGGCTGAAAATGGCATTTGTTTCGAATGCCGCGGTAGCCGTTCTAATCGGTCAAAAACTGATTGGTGCCAAATCTTTTATAGCTGATGTGGCAGAGGAGGTCATCAATGTCGACAACTAAGTTAAATCGAAGTGACGTTTTGAATAAGTTAATGGAGGTCAGAGGAAATGCACTTGCTATCGCAGGCCTGGGATCTCCAGTTTGGGATCTGGCCGCCTCAGATCATCAACCTGAAAACTTTTATAATTGGGGTGGTATGGGCTGCGCTGTATCCATGGGCTTAGGCTGTGCTCTGGCGCAACCCAAAAGGAATGTATGGGTAATTACTGGCGATGGTGAGGCATTAATGGGAGTTGGATCATTTGCCACTGTAGCCAACCAAAGACCCGACAATTTAGTAATCATTATTCTTGATAATGAACATTATGGTGAAACAGGCATGCAAAAAACCCATACATCAGGGGGTACGGACCTCGCGGCCATGGCAGCTGGTGCTGGAATCCCAACAACAATGACCGTCTATACTGACGAAGACCTTAATAAATTGATAAATGCATTAAGCAGCTCGCCACTACCGCTTGTTGCCAACATCAAGGTCGAGAACACAAAACCCAAATTAGTTTTACCTTCAAGAGACGGCGTTTATATAAAAACGAGGTTCAGACAAGCTGTATTAGGTTCAACCGCAGCTATGCACGTAACCTAGGCCAGAATATTCCTCGAATGAATGACTCGCGACCAGATACTTTTATCGTCGTGGGGTTTTTAATCCTAGTTCAAGGAACGGGGGCCGTGGCTGGCTTTTGGTTACCCGCAATAGCTCCTGAGGTGGCAGATAACGTAGGATTAAATGCCTCCTTGATAGCATATCCCGTTTTACTACTTTATATTTTCGCGATGATATCCAGCCTATTTGCTGGGGGGTTCGTTAATAGGTTTGGTGCCTGGAGGACCTCTCAGTTAGCGCTTTTATTGATAGGCATCTCGCATTTAATGTTTATGGGAGGGTCTTTATTTTTAATTGCCTTGGGTTCAGTTGTTCTCGGATGGGCTTACGGCATGATCACCCCACCGGCTTCACACTTGTTATCAAAAGTAGTAACGAAAAAAAATAGAAACCTCATCTTCTCAATAAGATTTACGGGCGTTCCTATTGGAGGTGTGCTTGCCGGCATTTTGGCACCCCAAGTAGCTTTAGAGTTTGGATGGCAACAAAGTATGCTATTTTCAGTTATAGTTGCTGCAGGCCTTTGCCTTGCAATGCAACCTTTCCGTTGCAAATGGGACAGCGATAGGTCAAGTGATACGGCTTTGCTTCGAAATCCACTAACCGACCTTCAACTTGTTTGGCGACTAACGTCGCTGCGATGGGTTGCTCTATACGGTATGTGCATGGGGGCTATTCAAACTACTTTAACGACATTTACTGTAACAATGTTGGTCGAAGATATAGGATATTCACTTGTTTTAGCTGGATTGGGGTTATCTGTAATCCAGTTCTCCAGTATCTTTGGAAGAGTGGCATGGGGGTGGGTTGCAGATAAAATTAACAATGGCCTTTTGACCCTAATGATCATAGCTCTGATCGCCATGATTTGTGCGGTTATAACAATCAATTTGTCGCCGCAATGGCCTCACTTGTTAGTGTATACACTTTGCTTTGTTTTCGGTATTGCTGGCATGGGATGGAATGGTGTTTATGCAAGCGAAATTGTCCGGCTTTCGCCTAAAAACGACGTAAGTAAAACTACTGGGGCAAGCTTTTTTATTACTTTTTCAGGTGTTTTTGTTGGGCCACTTTTATTCAGCACAGGCTATTCCATCGTAGGGGCATATAATATCAGCTTCTTTTTGACTATTATCATAGCTTTATCGGCAACATTTTTTATTTTAAAATCTCAAGCTGCCGCTTCAGGAGCTCCTGAATAAAGGGCAATATTTTTTTACTTGTTACCATTTTCCTTTAAAACAGCTTTTCTGGGAGGAATAGCATTAACAGCACCGTATCCTTTTACTGAAAGCCCTGCTGCGGTGACCGCGTATTCTCCTGCATCAAATGGCGAATATCCTAAAGATAATTGTGAAAGAAATGCTCCGTCAAACGTATCCCCGGCTCCGCTCGTATCAATTGCATCAACTTTTAGTGAGGGTATTAACTCAATTTTATTTCCATAAGCGATCACTGCTCCCTGCTCACCACACTTCAATGCCAAAATGTCTGGCCCAAATTTCATATAATACCGTATAATATCGTTAATCGATTGTTCCCCACTCAATAAACGAGCCTCATCAAGGCTTGGGAGAAGTATATCAGCCTTCGTTGCAGTCTCGTGTATCAGTTTCCGCGCCCTTTTAAGGCCCCAGAGATTTAAACGCAAATTCGTGTCATACGAAATTTTAACAGCATTTTGCTTTGCAAGATTTATAGCAATCGAACACGTTTCCTCTGCCGTTTTGCTTATAGCCTGACTGATTGCTGAAAGATGGAAAAATTTAGATTTGGATATGATTTCTCCTGGCAGATCCTTTGGCGTGATTCTACTCGCAGCTGATCCTTTTCGATAATAAGTGAAGTCGCGCGCATTGCCAGCAGGCTCTATGAAATAAATTCCTGTGGCATGATCCATGAAAACCGAAACACCAGACACGTCAACATTTTCTTTTTGCCAGAAATCTAATGCGAAGCGACCAAACCGGTCATCTCCAACCGCGGTTATGTAAGCTACTTTGGCACCCTGGCGTGCAGCAGCTATAGCGCAGTTAGATGTATCGCCACCTAAACTTTGGACATATTGATTTTCTTTAACATTTTTTTGTAGGCGGGTGAACTCAACCATAGGTTCACCTAGACAACTAATATCAATATCTCCAGACAAAATACCCCTCAACTTTTCTATAAAATCCCAGCTATGATTTGATCAAAAATTTTTTACTCAACCCTAACTTTATCCACGATGACTTGTTAACATCGCAATCCTTATAACTTTTATCAAGGGGCGCGAAATGGCAAAAACTGATTTGACTGCTGCTGATCTAAACAAATTGACGGAATGGGATACTCCAACTATCTGCAATGGTCTTGAACATTTAAGTTCAGAATACCGCGTGAAAAGTTTCACCGTTGAGCAGATGCAGTGTTTTGATCCTTCCCTGCCTCCAATTATTGGATATGCCAGAACCGCGATGATACGCTCGATGACACCACCTGAAGGGACCCCAGAAGACATAAGAGAGATGAGAGCTCAATACTATGAGACGATTGCAGCGACGCCTAACCCTTCTATCAGTGTGATTCAAGACCTTGACCCCACCCCAGGTTTCGGCGCTTTTTGGGGAGAGGTAAATACTGCTATTCACAAAGGATTGGGTTGTTTAGGTGTCGTAACAAATGGCTCGTTTCGAGATATTGATGCTTGTGCGCCTGGCTTTCAACTTTTAGGCGGAAAGGTCGCGCCAAGCCATGCGTGGGTTCATCTTGTTGCGATTGAGTGCGAAGTAAATATTTTCGGAATGGCCGTAAAACCAAATGATATCATTCATGCCGACCGACATGGTGCAGTCGTAGTTCCCGAAGAGTGTGTGAAAGAACTACCATCTGCAATCGATATTCTAACGCGTAGAGAAGCCATAATTCTTGAAGTGGCTAGATCGCCTGGTTTTAATGTTGATATATTAAAAAAAGCGATGGCTGACTCTGCTGAGATACATTGAGGATAAAAATGGCGATAAATACCAATAAAAAACGGGTTTTAGTAATCCAACCACTTCACCCAGCTGGCATGGAAATGCTAAACGCACGGGATGATATCGAAATAATCGAGTGTGACTCTCTTGATGAAAATGTTATAGCGGAAGCTGCAAAAGACGTTCATGCAATGACAGTCCGAGGTGCGACGATCACACGTAAAATTATGCTGCAGGCTCCAGACCTTATGGTCGTCTCTCGACATGGTGTGGGATATGATGCAGTTGATCTCGATACTCTAAATGAACGAAATATCCCGCTTTGTATAGCTATACATTCAAATATGATATCCGTTGCAGAACAAGCAATGGCGCTTTTATTGGGGCTGGCAAAAGAGATTTTTTACTATGATGAGGTGACGCGCACCAATGATTGGGCACCTCGATTTCCTACTCGTGCAGTGGATTTAGATGGAAAAAATCTTTTAATCATTGGATTTGGTCGAATCGGCCGCCAAGTTGCAAAACGAGCCTTAGGTTTTGATCTTAAAGTATTTGGATACGACCCATACGTTGATGATTCAATTTTAAAAACAGCTAATGTAGAACCGGTGAAGGACTTTAGAGAAGTACTCGGTGATATGGATGCAGTAGCCGTACATTGCATGAAAACTGAAGAGACGACTAATATGTTTTCTGATCCAGAATTTAAAAAGATGAAACGGGACGCCTTTATCGTAAACTGTGCTCGAGGCGGAATAATAGATGAACATGCACTATATCAAGCGCTAACCAGTGGTGAAATAAGAGGAGCTGGGCTTGACGTACTGCTGAATGAACCTTCAGCGGCGGATCATCCGCTATTCAGTTTAAAAAATGTTTTACTAAGTCCCCACATAGCGGGCGTCACAGTTGAGTCTACGCGACGAATGGCGACTCAAACCGTAGACAACGTGTTACGAGTATTTGATGGAAATATTGATCCCGAATGTGTTGTAAACCAAAATGTATTGAATTCATCTGGATAAAGATTGAGTTGAGGGAGAAACTTAATGGGAAATAGACTTAGAGAAGCTTGGAACACCGGAAAACCTGCGCTTAATGGGTGGCTCGCCATCCCTAGTACGTTCTCTGCGGAAATCATGTCTCACCAAGATTTTGATTCGGTTACCATCGATTTACAACACGGTCTTACCGACTATTCTATAGCTGTTCCGATGATGCAGGCTATGTCAGCCAGTGACGCAACAATGCTCTGTAGAGTACCTTGGTTAGAAGCGGGTATTATTATGAAATTACTGGACGCTGGAGCTATGGGCATTATTTGTCCCATGATTAATTCACGACGAGAAGCAGAGGACTTTGTTGGCGCAACCCTATATTCTCCGCAGGGATATAGAAGCTCAGGTCCAGTAAGAGCCAATATAATTCACCCTGATTATCATAACTCTGCCAATGATCAGATTATAAGTCTAGCGATGATCGAGACAGAGCAAGCAGTTGAAAACGCAGAAGCAATATGTTCTACCCCTGGCTTGACCGGCATTTACGTTGGGCCAAGCGACCTTGCTATCTCTATGGGCGAAGGACCTGGGCTCGATAGAGGGCCCGGAAAGGTTTATGATGCTATTCAGCATGTTTTAAATACAGCGAAAGCATCAGGTATTCGTGCAGGACTTCACTGCATGGATCCCGATTATATTAAAAAAATGTACGAATGTGGTTTTGATTTCGCATCACTATCAAATGATGTTCGATTGTTGACACAAGTTGTATCATCTCAGATCAATGCAGTTCGCTCATAAAAAGGTAAATCTATGTCATCAGTACTAGAGAACGCCGATGGTTCTGTTACGGTCCAAGTAGACCCTTTAAAAACCATCATTTCAACAACCTTCATTAAATTAGGCTGTTCAAATGTAGAGGCAACACGAATTGCTGAGAGATTGGCTGGCGCCAATCTCCGTGGGCATGATAGCCACGGAGTAATTAGGGCACCAAGATACGCAAATTATATAGAAGAAGGTAGACAAATTCCCAATGTGACGGTTGATATAAAGATAGAAAACGAAACGCTGGCAGTCATAGATGGTAAATTTGGTTTTGGACAAACTGTAGGCGAACAAGCGGTAGATATTGGAATAAAAAAAGCTCTTAAAAATGGGGTAGCCATCACAGCGCTGCAAAACGCTGGCCATTTGGGCCGTATTGGGGATTGGGCTGAACGAGCCGCAGAAAAAGGATTAGTTTCTATACATATGGTAAATGTTAGAGGGAGTTTGATCGTTGCTCCATTCGGGGGTATCGACAGGCGCATGAGTACTTCACCATTCTGCGCAGGTATCCCGTTGGACAATGGCGATGACCCAATAATTCTCGACATGGCAACATCAGTAGTGGCAGAAGGAAAAGCACTCGTAGCACTCAAAGGCGGGAAGCCTTTGCCAGAAGACGCTATAGTAACAGAAGATGGTAAAATTACAGGTGACCCCAAACCTCTCTATGGGGATACTAAACAAGGTATGTTTCCAAACCCAAATGAAGGATCAGGTGCGCTGAGAGCTTTTGGAGATCATAAAGGTTCTGGCTTAAACTTTCTTATGGAGATGATGGCAGGAGCGTTAACCGGGTCTGGATGCGCTGGAACAGTTAATGAGACTAAAAGAAGATTTTGTAATGGCATGTTTTCCATTTTTCTATCCCCCGAAGCTTTTGGTCATAGTGATGACTCATTTGTAAGCGAGGTTAGAGCTTACGTTGAGTTTCTTAAAAGTTCTCGTCCTACCGAACCTCGTGGCGCGGTTTTAATACCAGGAGAAAAAGAACGACAAGTAATGACGGATCGATTAAGCAACGGTGTTCCTTTAGCAAATGAAGCTTGGAAAGATATTCTAAACGCAGCAAGAAATGCTGGCGTGGCGCAAAGTAATATCGATCAAATTTTAGCCTAGGGCATTACTTTTTTTGACTCTTACGCCATTTCCATGGGGCGCTGAACTTATACTTCCATACACCCCTATCTTTAAGTCTCGCTTTTTTCTCTACGTCTAAAAAGTCGCTGCTTTCTTGCTTGTATGCCAGCGCCCAACCAGCTCGAACGATAGCCCCGTTAAGAATTTTGTCCCCCATGTAGCACAATCCAGTAAGCTTACCTTCTAGATCTTTTTCAAAATCAACACAAACCAATTCGTTTTTACGAACAATCGCCCGTACAGCGTTCCGGGCAAGAACACCGCAATCTACCGATTGACCATTCCTTTTTTCGCAAGGTTGGTCCAATTCAGGAGCGTCTATACCCCACAATCGAAAGACGAACTGTTTTCCATCCTCTATATTTTTTATTGATATTGTATCTCCTGATATAATTGTTGCTCTACCAGATACTTCTTCCTGTGAAAAGGCAACATCAGAAGATAAAACTAAAAAACCCAAAATAGAAAGTGGAAAAAATATTCGATGCACCATTTTGTCACCTTACTTATGGTTTAATAATTTACAAAATATCAAGCATTCCTTTTTTTAAAGGCGGCTTAAATTCTTCATTTAGTAAATCCAAGTCCGACTTTTCTAATTTTATACTCCAAGCAGCTATATTTTCTTCAACATGCCTTATCGAACTCGCCTTTGGAATGGACATGACGCCCTTTTTGCAAAGTGTCCAAGCTATCGCTATCTGGGCTGGCGAAAGATTCCGTTGCTTAGCAAGCGAGTTCAGTTTTTTATTATTAAGCAAACGTCCTTGTTCCAGTGGCGAATATGCCATAACCGAGACACCGTTTTTGTAGCACCAGGGTAAAAGATCCCATTCTACGCCACGCCGCATCAAATTGTATAAAATTTGGTTGGTTTGGCAGTCGGCGCCACCGGGGACTCTCCAAAGTTCTTCCATATCAGACGTATCAAAATTACTTACCCCCCATGCTTTGATTTTTCCAATTTTTTTTAGATCATGAAACGCTTCAATTGTATCGCCCAACGGATGGGGCCCGGGCCAATGTAATAAATATAAATCTATTGCATCTATACCCAAACGTTGCAGGCTATTCTCGCAGGCTCGTATTGTGCCATGCCTGCTCGCATTGTGAGGTAATACTTTTGAGACAATGAAAACCTCTTCTCTCCTCCCTTTAATAGCTTCAGCAACAACTCTTTCTGCCCCCCCACGAGCATACATTTCCGCTGTATCTATAACGGTAGCTCCGAGATCCAAACCACGCTTTAAAGCTAATGCCTCAGTGGTAGGGTCACCTATTCTCTCTCCCATATGCCATGTCCCCAATCCTAACGACGGGACCTCGCGACCATTTGGGAGAATAACTGTCGAATTCATTTTAGAGTTCCTCAATCTTTTTTATTACTTGCATACCGAATTGGTCTGTCCCCAAGCTACCGTTCAGGTCAACTGTTAAATTATTAGGTTGCGTAAACACTTGTTCCATACTGAATCTAATTAGTCTTGCCGCCTCTTTTAACGCATTACTGTCATTTCGTTCAGCTAACCAGTCAAACAACATTCCAGTCGATAGCAGGAGTGCCGATGGATTTGCCATATTCTGATCCGCAATATCCGGAGCAGAACCGTGACTTGCTTGTGCTACGGCTTTATTGTGTCCAGCATTCAGCGACCCACCTAATCCAAGCCCACCCGATAGCTCGTTTGCTAAATTGGACAATATATCTCCGAACATGTTAGACGTCACTACAACATCAAAATTATCAGGCGTTCTAACAAACAAAGACGCGGCCGCATCAACATGCAGCTCGTCAACTTCAAGGCCAGGATATTTTTTGGATGCCTCTATGCATTCATCTCTAAATAATCCATCAGAAAGTTTCAAAACATTTGACTTCGTTATTATAGTGACCTTCTTTCTCGGTCTTCCCGACGCAATTTTTGCTGCCACTTCTCCAATCCGTCGCGATCCATCTCGGCTTATTTTTCTAACAGCTAAGGCTAGATCAGGCGTCGGCATAAACTCCCCAGAACCAGTGAACATATTCCTGTCAGCATAAAAACCTTCGGTGTTTTCACGCACTACAATCATATCCATTGAAGGTGCATGGGAGTTTATTCCTGCCCAAGATTTAGCTGGACGAATGTTTGCGAATAAATCAAATTTACGGCGGAAAGCCGCTGAGAGGTTTACACCTCCTCGCTCAGGGGATGGGTAAGCTGCGCTATCAGAAGGACCTAAAATTATTCCATCAGAAGCCTCCGCTTCTTTGGCTACGTCAGCTGGAAAAGTTGTCCCATAACCTTCAAGAACCTTAAACCCTACATCTTTTTCTTTTAACTCTATTCCTAAATCCAGCTTGTTGTTTAAACATTCAACAACATTGGCTACCACTCTAGAAATTTCTGGTCCAATGCCATCGCCTGGAAGAATTAACAATTTCATTTACTTATCCTGTCACAATTCAAAGTACCAAAGCATTCACAAGAATAACTACCTATCACTCGTAAATGGATTATTGTGCCCTCGACCACTTTCCATTTTTATCTTCTTGCCAATAGGAGGGGCGCACACCTTTTTCCTTATAAAACTTCCATCTTGTTCTGGCGTCATTAACTGCGTTCTCATCATGCCCATCAAAGAGGTCAAAAACTCGCTTATACCCGTCAATTTGATCAAGCCTAATCCCATCAATCAAAAATAAATAGGATGCATTGTTAGGGTTATCGTTTTCACACGTTATCCACACCGGTTGTTCTGCAGCATAACCGTCTTTGCTGGTTCCATGAGGTAACCATGACTTAGGGTCGAACGTCCAAAGCAAATCGTCTAATTCCTTTACTCTTTCTTCGCTTGAAACAAAAATCACGGCGCGGCCACCTGCCTCAAGTGTTTTTTCTAAAAGCTTAGGAAGTACATTTTCTAGAGATCGTATGGTTAGATGATAAAAACTTATGTCCGTCATATGTTTTGAATAGCTTTATGCCTCATAACTTGATTTTACTAACTGATTAAGTGTTCTCACACCCCATCCCGTACCACCTTTAGGAACTGTCGGACTATCCTTGGAAGACCACGCCATTCCAGCAATATCAAAATGCGACCAGGGACAGTTCTCAACGAAGCGCTCCAGAAAGCACGCTGCGGTGACACTGCCTGCAAAACGCGGCCCTGCGTTCTTCATGTCAGCGATATCTGAGTCCATCATTTTGTTGTATTCAACCCCAAGTGGCATTCTCCAGATACCTTCACCAACGTCTTTTGCCGCACTCTCCATCTCTTTGGCCAGGCGATCATTGTTTGTAAAATAACCACAATTGACTTGGCCAAGCGCCACCATCATTGCTCCAGTCAAAGTAGCCAGATCTATCATAAATTTTGGCTTAAACCGTCTATTTGTATACCAAAGAGCATCAGCGAGTACTAGGCGCCCTTCTGCATCCGTGTTTATAATCTCAATAGTTTGCCCACTCATAGAGGTGACAACGTCTCCGGGGCGTTGGGCATTTCCGTCTGGCATATTTTCTACTAGACCAACAACGCCTACCGCATTGGTTTTAGCTTTTCGACCAGCCAGTGCCATCATTAAACCAGAAACTGTTGCGGCGCCACCCATATCCCATTTCATATCCTCCATGCCTGATGCAGGTTTCAAGGAGATGCCCCCAGTATCAAAACAAACACCCTTGCCTACAAAGGCAATTGGTTTTTCACCCCGTTTTCCACCATTCCAACGCATCACGACTAATTTACTCTCTCTAGAGGACCCTTGCCCAACGCCCAGCAACGCTCCCATTCCCAACTTTGCCATCTCCGTCTCGCCAAGCACCTCAACCTTAAGGCCTAGTTTCCGCAATGTAATGAGTCTTTTAGAAAAACTATCTGGATAAAGCACGTTGGGTGGTTCAGACACCAAGTCTCGAGCAAAGAAAATACCGTCTGCCACAGCTGCAAACTCCGAAAATATTTTCTTTGCTTGTGCATACTGCTCTACCGCCACGTTGATTTTTCTTAACGTTGTATCTTTACCAAGTTTTTCCTTCGTCCTGTACTTATCAAATTTGTACGATTTAAGGAGAGCACCATAAGCAAAATGAGCTGCGCGCTTATCAATATTTTTTTTTGTTCTGGAATGATTTTCAAATATTACTGTGACTGTTTTTTCGCCTGATTTTTCCAGAGAAGAAAATATACGCCCTCCCGCTTCTTCACTCCAAAGCTCGTCGATATTGTCACCTTTACCAAGCCCATAGAGTACGATTCGCCTTTCTGGAGTGAATACGCTCAATACTTGATGTGACTTTCCTGAAAAGTTACTGTTCTTAATGGCGGCTGTAATCATTCCACCACTATCTCGGTCAGCTTCTTGGGTCTTTGCTAACATCTTACTGTCTTCCAAGACACCTAAAACCAAGGCTCCCTGCTTTGGGAAAACGATTTTCGAAAAGCCTATTTGCATTTTTATCTCCTTAACATACGGCAGTGAAATGGGTAACTGTGCCTGAAGACAATGTCAATCATACAAGAATATTATCTTAGTCCTCTTAGTAGCATGACTTACTCGTGCGTTTGTGTTTAATTCAATATAATCTAGTTTTTATGCGGAGCCTAGAATTGCAAGTAAACACCTACCTTGCCAAGCAGCTTCTCCTAGCTTTTATGGTAGTAGTCATATCGCTTACTTGTGTGGTTTGGTTAAGCCAATCGCTTCGCTTCATAGACTTAATCGTAAACAGGGGATTACCCTTACCAACTTTCATTTATCTTACTATTTTACTTTTACCAACTTGGCTTTCTATAGTTATGCCAATCGCTATTTTCGCTAGTTCACTTTACATCTACAACCGAATGCTCGTAGATAGAGAAATTATCGTCCTTGTAGCCGCGGGGTTGAGCCCCTGGCGCCTGTCCTCTCCCGTTGTTCTTGTTTCATTGTTAGTTACACTCCTTTGTTATTCTATGACGCTATATTTTATTCCGGTTTCGTATCAAGCTTTTAAAGAACTTCAATTTAAAATCAGGCACAATTACACAGATATTCTTCTTCGCGAAGGAACCTTTAACGCCGTTGGGAAAGATATTACGGTATACATACAAGAGCGAAACCTGAAAGGGGAGCTATCTGGCATTATCATCAACGATGAAAGAAACCCTCTAGAAAGCATAACTGTAATAGCTGAAAGTGGGGCGCTATCAGTCACAGAGAAAGGACCACAAGTCTTTATGCGCAATGGTAACAGGCAGTCCAGAAATACCAAAACTGGTCAAGTTGGATTGCTGTACTTTGACAGTTACACCGTCGACCTCAGCGGATTAAATTCTATGTCGCAGCGAGCTTGGAAAGATCAAAATGAATATTTTGTGCATGAATTACTTTATCCTACAAATGAAACCAAGAATTCCAAAAGATACAAAAAATTTGTAGCAGAAGCACATTATAGGATTACGTCTCCACTTTTAGCGATAGTGCTGCCAATCTTGGGGCTTGCGGTATTGCTAAAGGGTGAATTCTCGAGACGTGGCCAAACTCTCCGAATCTGCTCCGCTGTGATAGTCGCAGGTTTGGTTGAATTTACCGTATTAGGAAGTAAGTTTTTTGTTGCACAAAATGCAATGCTTATCCCTATAATGTATGGGACTGTAGCGGCTCCTCTAACTTTAGCCTTCATATCGCTTATCTCGTACCCATCAAATTTTAAGTTTAGACCTAAGAGAGATTATTAAATGTCTTCTCCTAATGACGCATAGAGGCCGCCAGTTTGTTTTTTTCAGCAACATTATTTAACTATTTTGCAAGACATTTTATCTCTTATGTTCTTAGTATTTTCTTAATTATTTTGGCGGTCATTTATCTCTTAGATGTAGTGGAGTTTTTGCGTAGAGGCGCCTCCAAGGAGAGTGTTTCATTAGGTTTGATCTTAGAAATGGCTATTCTAAAAGCACCTAGCATAGGGCATAAAGTACTTCCGTTTGCCGTTCTTTTTGGGAGTATGATGGCTTTCACAAAAATTGTAAAAAGCAGAGAACTAGTTGCCGCACACGCGGCTGGCTTCACAATCTGGCAAATAATAATTCCCTCGATATGTGTAGTTCTAATAATCGGTACATTCTGGATATCAGTCATAAATCCGGTTTCTTCTGTTTTAACAGCTAAATTTGAAACTCTAGAAAATAGCGTTTTAAGAAATCAAAACAGTGCACTGAGCCTTTCGCCTGGAGGTTTGTGGATACGCGAAGAAAATGCCAATGGGCACTCTGTACTGCACGCAAGAGCAATTTCTGACGACGGAGAGATGCTTTCGAATGTTACGATCTTTATCTTCGAGAACAAGAAATTATTTAGTGCCAGAATAGATGCTAGACATGCGACACTTAAGGCTGGTTTCTGGGAATTAAGAGACATCGTCGTTATAACTAATGACGGTGTACCCCAAAAAGAACCTTTTTCTCGACACTTGACACAACTTACGAAAGAAAACCTTCAAGATAGTTTCGCCTCGCCTCATGCAATGTCTTTTTGGGAACTGCCCCAGTTCATAGGCGTATTGGAAAAAGCAGGCTTTTCTGCTGTGCGACATCGTCTCCATTGGCACTCCCTTCTAGCCTCGCCTTTGCTTTTATGTGCAATGGTTTTAATTGCAGCTACATTTTCCCTACGGGCTTCAGCACGAATTAGTTCAAAAAAATGGATGCTTGGTGGCCTGTTTTTTGGTTTCTTTTTATATTTTATGACGGATCTAGTTTTCGCACTTGGTTTATCCGGCCGGATTCCGGAAATATTGGCTGCCTGGACCCCGGTGATGGTTACAACACTCATCGGGATAACCAGTTTGCTATACTTGGAAGATGCGTAAGTTATGGGATTAAAACAGTACCCACAAGCCGTATGGCATATTTTGGTTCGACTAATCTTATTATGCCCATTCTTGCTCACACAGATAAACCAATCTGTATTCGCGGACAGCCCGACTAATCGGCAAACGCTGCTGCAAGCTGCTGAAATAACTTATTCGAAAGAAAATGATGTCATAAAAGCGCTGGGAAATGTTGAGTTATCACAAGGCTCGAGGATTCTTTTAGCTGACAAGGTAATTTACAGCCAAAAAAAAGATGAAGTAACTGCTGAGGGTAATGTAATCTTATTAGAACCCAATGGGGAGGTCCTTTTTTCGACTAAAGTGGTTTTATCACACGACTTAAAAAGTGGCGTTATAAACGACTTTAAATTGCTAATGAATGACGGCTCCCGATTTGCTGCTAATTCCGCAATACGATTTGATGGCAGTCGAAACGTAATGAAAGAGGCCATTTTTTCTCCTTGCCATCCCTGCAAAGAAGACCCCAATAAACCACTCGTTTGGCAAATTAAGGCCGAACAGGTTACCCACGATGAAGATACAAAAAACATAGAATATGAGAGTGCCCTCCTAGAGATATTCGACTTCCCAATTTTTTACATGCCCTACTTTATTCACCCAGACCCTTCGGTTGATCGCAGATCTGGATTTTTGATCCCAACTCTTGGGCACTCGGACGAAAAGGGCTTGATATACGGACAGCCTTATTATCAAGTAATAGACAGAGCGCGTGATATTAAATTAGAACCCACTATCTATACTCGAAATGGTATGATTTTGAAAACGCACTATAGGCATGCTTTAGAGCGTGGAAATATAGATTTAAAAACCACAACTGGGGTTATCACGGACAGCTTTAACGAAAACAGTTTTGATGACATTGCGCTAAAGGGTAGCATTGATTTAGAGGCTAAATTTGCTATCGACGATACTTGGCGCAGTAGTTTTGATCTAGAACAAACTAGTAATAGAAACTATCAGAGGAAATTTGATTTAGATACAAAAGAAGTGCTCACGAGCAGAGCTCTTTTGGAAGGTTTCCGGTCTCGCAATTACTCTTCTCTGAGTGTTTATAAATTCCAAGGGCTTCGAGTTACTGATGACAGAAGAGCACAACCTTTTGTTTTCCCAATGTTGAATTATAACTTCACGGGTCAACCTAATTCATCTGGCATTCGTCCTGAGATAGATCTCGCAATAAGTTCTATAACGCGAGAAATTGGAGTAGACAGTCGAAAACTCTCTTTAAAAAGCGGTTTACAAATGCCGTTCTATGGTGATTTAGGGGAAATCTATACTTTCCATTCCTCTCTACAAACAGACCTATTCTTTTCGAATAATATCAACGAGGGTCTAGAGGGCAGATCAAACACCGACCACGCGGAGTTTAGGATTATTCCTCAGCTCGGCGTTAATTGGAGGTACCCTTTTGTGCGCAACCAAATGGGTAGCGTACAAATCATTGAACCGATCATTAATTTTGTTTTAGGGCCGAATATTCAAAATTCTTCAAAAATCGCCAATGAAGACAGCCAGGCGTTTGAGTTTGACGACACCAATATTTTTGATCTAAATCGATATGCAGGAACAGACCTTATTACCGGTGGTTCTCGCATCGATTATGGATTAAGATCGTCAATAGCAAATAATGACGGCCAGCAATCTGAATTATTACTCGCGCAAAGCTATAGATTTGCCGGTAATTCCTCTTTTAGCGAAGCTTCCGGATTGGAGCATAAAAAGTCGGATTACGTTGGAAGGTTCACTTTCTTTCCTAAC
>CETW01077917.1_pt1 | contig 15702 bp, 15 predicted proteins | sample 361381 | NCBI WGS metagenome assembly CETW01 (sample SAMEA2620570, study PRJEB7988) | marine metagenome | isolation source: saline water (ENVO:00002010), including
GGTTTGTTTAATTGCCGAGCAGTGGGTTGAATTCGATGGTAATAATATTACACAGAATGCCAATATTATTCGCGCTCGGTTTGATTAGCGCTGTGAAATAATCAATTTAATTACCTGCCTTTCTGTGGGCGACTCAATGAGTTCTCCTTTGGAGTCATTGGAGGAGCTTCGGGCATCATTAGACACATTGATGGAGAAAATTGGGCCTTTTGTAATAATACCACTGTTAATCTTATTATTTTCGGGAATGATTTACACTAGCATTAGTGATTTCATGGATCAGGGAGATAGTTTTGGTTTTCCTGATGGTTACTATGGCCCCGATAGTCCTGAATTTGCAGGGGATGTGATTTGGGAAGGAAATACTGACGATCTTTGGACGGTTGGGTTGAAGAATGATCCTGGTGAAATTCGGGTGTGGGTTGAAGAAGGAAAGTCCGTTGATGTATCTGTGAGTACAGTGAGTGAGGATTTTGACCCAAGAGGAGCTTCCTTCGAACGATGCGATGATTGGGAGTGTAATTATTACAATAATGCAAATGAAAGTATTCCCGGTTATGAATACATAGGACAAATCGACGTGAGGAAGAACAGGACATATGATGTGCAATTTATACCCATAGAAGAAAATAATGAAACTGTTATGGTTATTGTAACTAAAGAAACCTTTCCTACGCCAGGTATTATTTTGGTCGCGAAGTTTTTTGGTGGGGTTCTAGGAATGATGATTTTTATGAAAGCGGCATATCACACTGCTAAAGAAATGAGGGCTGAGTCGGAGCAAGACCTGTTTCAGAAACAGAGAAGAGGAGAAGGGGTTCTAGTTGCAGTAAGAGATGGTGATGAATATTGGTCTGGTGTTTATGGGGCAGAGGATGCCACATTAGGCGAGTTGCACAAAGCACTAAATGAAGCAAGAGAATTCTGGATTTATTATCTTAGTATATCAAAAAGTTCGTCCGAATGCTTCGTTCAATACAGCCGTATTGAAGGACTATTTGAGCACTGGGAAGGCGGAGAGATGGTGTACTCAGAAAAGGGGGATAGTGCCATGGCCATCTCTTACTATATGAAAATCGAAAGACCCGTTACAGAAGAAGATAATTCCGAAGTATGGTGGAAGAATTGAAATTTTTTCAGAGATTCTATGCCCAAGCTAGGTTGGAGTCGACCCAACGAGCCGTGTTCTTTTTCCCAACGAAAATCCAATACAAACCAAGAGTCAGGGTAGAAAGAAGTAATGTTTTCAGCCAGACTATGAAAAATGAGCCTGCGTTTCCTGTAAATTTGATTCTTTTACCGTCAATAAGAGCATTGTCTGCCCACGCATTGTAATACATTACAGTAGTCCATGGAACTGCAAGGAATAGTGTGATTAAATTGATGAGGAAAAGGCAAACTCTAAGGAAAAACATGCCTATTCCTGATTCTGCCATCATAATCTTCCAGTTTCCTGGAGTTGGTGCGGCGGGCTGCATTGCTTCTGGAGTTGTTTCCATAATATTGGACTAGTATGTCTACGAATAACATATTCGTAGTGGGTTTGGTGTATTTTAACGACGTCCGCCTTTACCTTTTCTTCTGCCTTTGCGTTTTTTGCCAGAATTTTCCCATTGACGGCTTCCTCTACTACGCCATTCTTCGAGATTGCCTGCACCCCAAGAGTCTTTTTCGACCCTCTTTCTTAGAGCTCGTGGGAGTTCCGTTACAGATTTGACATTGAGTTTTATTCGTCCTAAGTCCTTTTCCAATGAACGGATTGCGTCCCCGCCGGGGCCCACCATAGCACCCACTGCTGAGTCGTCAACATATATGTCGGCTGAAGAATCTGTAAGAAATTGGGCATGTAAAATAGAAATGCCGGTTAAACGTGTTGCTTCTCGCTTCAATTCTTCTGCTGCAAGTCTCCAAGCGGGACTGCCTCCCTCTCCTACTTCTCCACTTACGGGGACTACTGCTATTTCCGAGCCAAATGCGAACATTTCGTGAGTCAATTCGCCGCTAGGAAATCTCTTGATTTCGATAACTGGTCTGCTGAGATCTGATTCCATTCCTGTTGGTGCACGTACGACCATTTTGAGTTCGAGAATTTCACTCACTTGTCCCTTTTCGATATTTATCACAGTATCAAGGACTTGTGAAATTAATCCTAATTCGACTTTGCCTACTAGTCTTTGGATTGCCTCTAGAGCGCTATTAGCATGCGTTACACCAAGTAATCCGACACCTGCTAACCTTACATCTCCAAATATCTCGAAGTCGCGTGCCCTCCTTACTTCGTCAAAAATAACAAAATCAGGGCGTACGAGGAATATTACTTCGGCTGTTTTTTCCAAATCGCCTTCTAGAGGAGCATATTGCGTCACTCTTTGGGGGACTTGGAGATCGCGGGGCGCCTCCATTGTCTTGACCATTGCACCTACTGTTTCATCCAAATGTGCGGCTATAGCTTGGGCGAATGTTGTCTTTCCACTTCCTGGCTTTCCTACAACAAATACTCCTCGATGATGGTCTGATAGGCGGCGTATCAATTCATCAGGTAATTCATAATCATCCAATCTAAGGTGGGCTACTGGCCTTACCACAGTTATTTCCCATGCTTCTGAGAAGGGGGGCCATGCGCAAGTCACTCTGAGATCACCGATTTGCATTATTCGACAGCCTTCTCTCTCTATCTCGATAAAACAATCTGATCGTGATTCATGTTGTTCTACAACAACACTCAATTCATCTGCTAATGATTCCAAAGAAGGTTTGTCCCATGCCTCCCCCTCTACTTCTTCTAGTCTTAATTCTGTGATGTGCCCAGCCTTGACTCTTGGAGGACATTCGGCCTTCAAAAACACCGTTGAAGCGGTCTCGTCGGATAGTAGAGATTCTAATTTCTCAGGTAAAGGGGGGTGGTCGCCGAAAGCCGCCATATACCTATGAGTGAGTCTGCGGCCTTTCACCATTGGGATGCTAGTTTAGCACATTAACAAACCATCTGAGAATTAATGTCGAAGTAATTGCTAGCCCTAATGATTCTACCATTGGAAATGTAAAACTGTTAACATAGATAACGACTTGAATAAGTGTTATTATTGCTAAAATAGCCATTTCACTAAGTGTTGATTTGGACCAACCAGATTGTGTTTGGATGTGTTTCCTGTTAGACCAAACCTGCCACAGTATTATAATTACTAGAAGAATTAGTAAGTGGCCAAAAATCCATCCCATTTCAGCCCCGAAAGCATCATTTAGATTGTCTTGAAATGCCCCCAGAATTGGAGACGCGAGGTCGACCATGTTCAAGCGAGTGGTTACTTGTTCTTCAAATCACAGGAAGTTCATTGACGGATTATTCTTCTTATTTCGTCAATGTCTGCTGAAGTGCGGATGGGGGCATTTGCTCGTTTTGAATTGATATTTGGTAGTTCGTTCATGTGATAGCTTACAACGATTTTTGGGTCTTTGAGAACGTGCCCTGTTAGGACGCCAACTACTTTTTCATTAGGTTTGATTATGCCTTCTGAAACTAATCGTTTGATTCCAGCAACCGTAGCACAACTTGCTGGCTCGGCCCCTATTCCATCCGCATCGACCATCGCCTTTGCATCCATTATTTGATTGTCAGAAACTTCTGTAACTATTCCTTTCAATTTATTCAATCCTCTCATCGATTTACGCCACGAAACTGGAGATCCTATCTTTATTGCAGAAGCTATGGTTTCGGCTTTTATTGGGTTCATCTCCTCTCCGCTGTTCCATGCAGTGTAAAGTGGATTTGCTCCTTCTGCTTGGATTACTGCTAAACGCGGTAGTGCATCTATTATACCGACCTCATAAAGTTCCAGCAAACCTTTGGAGATGGCAGTATTATTGCCTAAATTGCCACCCGGCAAAACAATCCAATCTGGTATTTCCCAATCAAGGTCTTGTAAGATCTCGAAGCCTATTGCCTTCTGTCCTTCTATGCGGAATGGATTTATTGAATTAACAAGATAGATTCCCTCGGTATCACATACTTCTTGCACCAATGCCATTGCATCGTCGAAGTCTCCTTCAATTTGAATGGTCTTGGCCCCATAGGCTAAAGCCTGACTCAACTTACCAAATGCTATTTTCCCTTCAGGAATAAATACAATTCCATTCAACCCAGATAGTGCAGCATATGATGCCATTGAAGCGGAAGTGTTTCCCGTCGATGCACACGCTACTGCAGACATTCCAATGTGTTTAGCGAGAGTTATTCCAACTGTCATTCCTCTGTCTTTGAAAGACCCTGTGGGGTTTTCTCCCTCGTGTTTTAGCCACAGATTTTCCAAACCTATTTTTTCTGCTAGAGTTGGCGTTTCATACAAATGTGTTGAGCCTTCTCCTCTTGTAGCGGCTATTTGTTCCAAGATGCTTTCAGGGAGAGGTAAAATCAATTCCCGAAATCGCCAGACTCCTGATTTATCCAGAGGATTTTTGGAACCTAGGCGGCGGTCTAATTCTTCCCTAGTTAATTCGCATTTGCTTAAATCGTGGATTACGTCAAGTGTACCAGAGCATTCACATCTGTAGCGTAACTCTAGTCCGGAGTAAGTAGCACCACAAATAACACACTCCAGATGCCATGGTGCGTGTTGATTCATTATACGGGCGAAAGACTCACTCATCTTGAACCCCTTCATGACCGATGATGAGATAGAGGTGCTCTGTAACCCGAAGGCATGGTAGATGACAAGACGAGGTTGCTTGTTGTCAAAGCGGCGATGAGTGTTTATGGAGGTGCGGCAAGAGATTTATTGCGCAATTTACCAGCAATCACCGATCATTTCGATGTTCGATTCTTGTGTCTAAATTTACGAGATTCCCAAAAAACATTGATTGAGTCTATGGGCATTGAAGTGCTGTGTCCAGAAAATCAATGGGAGGCAAAGGGAGGTCTCTGGAACGAAATTACGGCCGGTCAAGAACGCAGTGCTGCGAAGGCTTGGCGGGCTTTTGACAGAGTAGAGGAGGCAATAGAATGGGCTGACGCTATACATCTGACTGGCGGTAATGGATCTATGGAATTCCCAGCTTTAGTACCTGCGGACAAGCCTATGCACTTACATTTCCTAGAATCTAAACCAGGTATTCATGATGATGTAAGTCATTTGAAGCCAAATGGAAGAGGGTCGTGGAAACCCAAACTTCTACATTTTCTACAGATTAGACAGCGCTTGAGAATTGAGAAATCGTTCAAACCATTCGAGGACAATAAATCTTGGACGGTGAGTGCTAATTCGGCCTTTTCTGAATCTAATTTGAAGCGGATTTATGGTTTTAATGGAGGAGTTCTACATCCTTCAGTTGATCTTTCGGAATTCCCAAGGCAACCTAGTTCTGGAGAATCTGCAGCATTTGAATCCAGCGAAATCAGAAATAACGGCCCATACGCAGTGACCATAGGGCGTATTTCTCGATTCAAAGGCACATACGAAGCTGTCGAACACCTATCTGGCAGTAACCTGAATCTTGTCGTTATTGGAGGTGGTTCCGATGATGATGTGGAGGAGTTGAAATCCTTCGGAGAAGATCATGGTGTTTCTGTTAGCGTTCTCTCTGAATTATCTTCGGAACAGATGCGTGCAGTTATGCGAAATTCTGTTGCCATTATTGGGCTAGCTCATGGAGAGGCTTTTGGATTGACTCCTATAGAAGCAATGGCACTGGGTGTGCCTCCCATTTTCGTAAATGAAGGAGGATACTGTGAGACTATAGTTGATAGAATAAATGGTCGTCTTCTCAAACGCGGAGACTATAGTGCTTGGAAGGATGCTCTTGAAGAGGCAATGAATATTAGTACAAGAGAAGATTGGGCTAAAGCCGGACTTAATAGAATTGAGGAATTGGGCCTAACTCCTGAAAATCATGCTATTAGATTGAAGGAGATAATTAGGAGCATTGCAATATGACAGATTTAGCGGAATTACTTGAGGCGCGAAATCGTCATATTAGCAATTCCCTATCTATTGGCCATGATAAGCCACTTCATATTGTGAAGGGTGAATTACAATACTTGTATTCGAAAGATGGCACTAGATATCTCGACCTTGTGAATAATGTCTGCCATGTTGGTCACTGTCACCCAAAAGTTGTTGCCGCCGGTCAACAGCAAATGTCTGTACTGAGTACTAATACTCGTTACATTTTTGAGGGGTTAACAAAATATATCTCACGAGTTGCAGACACTCTTCCCGAGGGGCTTAATGTTGGATTTATGGTTAATTCTGGCAGCGAGGCAAATGAGTTAGCAATTCGTCTTGCTAGAGCTTACACCGGATCTTATGACATGGTTGTAATTGACGGAGGGTACCATGGAAATACGAGTATGTTGGTTCAACTTAGCCCATACAAATTTCTAGGACCAGGAGGAGTTGGTGTACCTGAATCGTGGGTTCATGTTGCCCCTATACCAGACAATTACCGTAGAGGAATGTTTGATCACAATGAAGAAATGCGAAATACCATTTTACAGGCTGGGAGAATCGCCGGACTTCTCGTCGAACCGATGCTGTCTTGTGCTGGACAAATTCCTTTGCCAGAAGGGTTTCTAAAACAGGCTAAAAAATATGTTCATGAGGCAGGAGGGTTACTAATTGTTGATGAAGTTCAGGTTGGATTTGGAAGAGTTGGTACCCACATGTGGGCATTTGAGGAGGAAGGGGTTGTCCCAGATATTGTTGTTCTTGGAAAGTCCATAGGGAATGGGCATCCAATGGCTGCTGTTTTTACGACTAAAGAAATCGCAGCGTCTCTAGGCGAAATGGAATGGTTCAGTTCAACTGGAGGGAATCCTGTGTCTTGTGCGATTGGGAATGCAGTTCTGGACGTTATTGAAGAGGAGTGTTTGTTAAATCGGGCCAAAGAATTGGGAGAATATTTTGTTAGTGGCCTTAGAATTTTGCAACAAAAATACCCTGTAGTGGGAGATGTTCGTGGCCGTGGTTTGTTTATTGGAATTGAATTGATTGAAGACACAATTACTCTCACTCCCGCAGTTAATGAAGCCAATAGAGTAGTGAAGGAAATGCGAAAGAGAGGGGTTTTATTGAGTACTGACGGACCTCTACATAACGTTATCAAAATTAAGCCACCGATGGTATTGGAAAGAGAAGATATTGATACTACTCTTAGACATCTAGATGTCGTGTTAAGTGAGGGTGTTCTATAGGGGAGTAAATATGGCATATACAGAAGTTAGTCTAGATGAGGCAAATGAGTTATTGAATTCGGCTGGCCTCTCCGAAGCACAAAAAATTGAGGAGTTGAAAGGAGGTTGGGCGAATTCGAATTATGTTCTTTCTTTGAAAGATGGTTCTAAAATGGTGCTAAAAGTATGGGATGATCGCCCTCCTGAAGAAGTTCGTTTGGTGTTGGAAACTACTGCATGGATTGGAAAACATCGAATTCCGACGCCAATGCCTGTAAAGTTTGAAAATGGAGAGTATATGGTTTTGAAGAATGATTTTTCTTGGATATTAATGCCTTATGTCGAGGGTGAATGGTTGGCTTCTGATTACGACTCCTTATTTGCTCTTGGAAAAGTTCAGGCTGAACTTCATGAAATACCATTACCAGGACATATCCGTGGGTCCTTTTCGATGGGTTTTGATTTATGGGAAAAAATGTTTGAATATGCAGAAAAAGAAGACCTAGATTCTGATTTTATAGATATGTTAAGGCGACAAATGGGGGTTCTGAAACCTAAACTTTTAGTCGATTTGCCACAAGGAATTTTACATGGTGATTTATTTCCTGATAATGTTCTTGGATCAGGAGGGAATATATCAGGGATCCTTGATTTTGAAGAGGTTTTCTTGGGCCCTAAAGCATTTGATTTAGTAATGAGTTTTGTTGGTTTTGGATGGAAAGATGGGGTGCCGATTGAAGAAAGATGGCGTGCTCTATTGGATGGTTATGAGTCGTTTCGACCTCTGGGTGAGAAAGAGAAAATGGCTTTGAGTGATTTGCATCGTTATGCTACTCTATCTATCGCCGCATGGCGATATTGGAAATTTGTAATGATTATGCCTCCTTCAGAACACTCTGATCGATATCTGGAGATGGTTGGCCGTCTGGATAAGGATTTACCATTTTGATACGGCCGATGGGTTCTTGAAAAGAAAAGAATACGAGCAAGTAACCGAAGTGGAGATAGATGAATGAAAGCCACCGTTCACTCAATCAATATTAGTAAAGAGGGAGGCGTTCCTAAGTTGCCAATTGGAGAAGCAACAATTCTAGTTACTGGAATTGATGGCGACTATAATCGATTTAGATCTGAGAAGAAAGGAGGTATTGGCACTCGTGCCGTGACTCTCTTTTCATTGGAAATAATTCATCAATTACAGAAAGAAGGTCATTCTATTGATGTCGGAACCACCGGAGAAAATATTACTGTTGAAGGAGTAGATTGGTCTTCTCTTTCTGCTGGAACTCGAATGATGATTGGGGATGCAATGTTAGAGCTAAGCGAGCCTACCGCTCCTTGTAGTAAAATAGGTAAATCATTTGTTAAAGGGGCATTTTCAAGAATTGATCATGATTTGGAAGTTGGTTGGTCAAGATGGTCTGCTTCTGTAATTGATGAAGGTCATGTCGAAGTAGGCAGTCAAATCATCATCCTTTGACCGGTTGTTTCTTCTCCTAGAAGCCGATCGATAGATTGTGTCCGAGGCGGCTATCGTTGCAACAGGGTTGAGTAAGGCGTTTGGTGATTTAGTTGCTGTCGACAATATTGACCTAGAAGTAGAAAGTGGAATTTGTTTCGGATTACTCGGACCAAACGGGGCTGGAAAAACCACTATGATTCGGATGTTGCAGGCATCTTCACCCCTCAGTGGAGGGTCTTTGCAAGTATTAGGTAAAGATGTAGAAAAAGATGGACGGGAGGTTCGTTCAAGAATAGGAGTTGTGCCGCAGGAGGATAATCTCGATCCTGATTTTACTGCTGAATACAATCTTATTGTATATTCAAGATATTACGGAATCGGGAGTAAAGAGGCTCGTAAAAAGGCGGAAAAATTATTGAATGAGGTTGGACTTTCTGAAAAAGCAGGTGAAAAAATAACCAATCTTTCAGGAGGCATGAAGAGGAGATTAATTGTTGCACGTGGATTAATTAATGATCCTGAATTATTAATTCTGGATGAGCCGACTACAGGATTGGATCCGCAAGCACGCCATCGAGTATGGGATCAAATTCGCAACTACAGAAGAACTGGCAAAACTGTTTTGCTAACCACACATTATATGGATGAGGCTGAATTGTTATGTGACGATTTGGCAATAGTTGATTCGGGGCAAATATTGGTCAGAGGGGCACCTCGTAAGTTGATTCAGGAAACGGTTGGAAGAGAAGCGATTGAGTTTGTAGCGTCACCTTTTGAAGGCGGAGACGATGCACTCGATAATATTCAGTCGCGCTCAAAGGATTTGAATCTGAAATATAGCAGAATCGCGGATAGAATTATTGTTTATGGGGACGATATTGAAACTCTTGCTTCTGAATATGAAGATGATAATAGAATAAATGATTTGATTCGGCGGAGGTCGACTCTTGAAGATGTATTTTTGCAACTAACAGGACGAAAATTAAGGGAGTGATTGTATGAAAGAAATCTTTGGCGTGTCGCCCAAAATGGTTGCTGCTGTTTGGCGTCGACATGCCGACGTCTGGGTTAGAACTTGGAAAACAAATTTGTTGCCTCCTTTGCTAGAACCGATCCTTTACTTGTTAGGATTTGGATTTGGAGTTGGGGCCTATATTAATGAAATGGGAGGAGTAAGTTATGTCGAATTTATTGCTCCTTCTATTCTTGCTATTTCAATGATGTTCGGGGCGTTTTTTGAGGCGACATATGCCGCTTTCATTCGGATGTATTACCAAAGAACTTGGCAGGCAATTTCCGCAACTCCTGCTTCTGCAGAGGATGTTTTGGTTGCTGAATTGTTCTGGGCTGCAACAAAATCGGTCGCTAATGCAACACTTATGACGCTCGCCATAATCTTCGTTGGTTTGATTGTTGACATACAATTGTTATCTTGGACTGGTGCTTTGATGATGCCTGTTGTTGCAATACCAATTGGTTTGATGTTCGCTGGAATGGGTTTGATATTGACTTCTTATACTCCCTCTATTGATTGGTTTAATATTCCATTTTTCCTTTTCATCAATCCTATGTTCATACTCGCTGGAACATTCTTTCCTCTTGATGAATTTCCTGAAATAGCTCAAAATATAGCTCTATGTCTACCATTGACACATGCGGCCCTAATTACACGATCTCTTGCATATGGCGATGGTTTTGCAGATGTGCTTCCATCTGTTGCTTACGTGGCAGCACTCATGCCAATAATGATGTATTTAGGGATTTTAAAATCAAGGAAAAGAATTGTTTCTTGATCTAATTAATGACTTCGACATTTTACTTTCAGGTGAACGTGATTGTGAAATATGTATGTGTATCCCTCCGACTATAAGCAGAGGTACCCGAGTGGTCAAAGGGGCTGGGATGAGGTCCCAGTGCGTAGTGCTTCGCAGGTTCAAATCCTGCCCTCTGCACCACCTTTTACAATGTCTATTTTGGAGGCATGTTCTTAGATGAAAGGGGTGGGTACATGACCGTGGAACGAGGTCCCAAGGTAGCGTTACTCTTGTGCCTAATTTTATTGGTACAAGGGATGAATGCAATTCAAGAAGGAGGACTTTTGGATTCTGAAAAGATTCTTTTGACAGAGAGAGAGGAAGAATATGGACCTATAGAATACACAGATGAGCATTCAACTGTTAGCATAGGCCCTTCAGATAGACAGACTACTTTGAGGATGCCTGGAAATCACGACTACAGTCGCCGTCTGCCCCTAGTTGTAGCCTTACATGGGTATTCGGGTAATGGTGCAGGTAACGCTGCATACATGCACCTATACGATAGTGTACATGAAAATGAGCATTTACTCTTGGCACCTGATGGAAACCTCAACTGGTTCGGAATGCGATATTGGAATGCTACAGATGCTTGCTGCAACTATTTCAACAGCAATGTGGACGATGTTGGATACCTCGTTGGTCTAATCAATGAGGCTATCCAAAACTACGGCGCTGACCCTGATGGAATAATCGTCACTGGTCTGTCGAATGGTGGCTTCATGAGTCATCGTATGGCCTGTGATGTTGGCTATATGATTCGAGCTATTGTCGCTCTCAACGGAGTTACCTGGGATGATTTCTCTGATTGTAGCGATACGGGAAGGCCTGACGTCCTACATGTACATTCAACTAATGACGGTGTCATCCTATACGACGGCGGGTCTATTGCATTTAGCGGAGAATACCCCTCTGCCATCGAGACCGTTGTTAATTGGGCTGATAGGTCGGAGTGTGAATCTACTTGGACTTACTTGGGTACTAGAGATATTTCGGGAGATGATGGAGTTGATGAGACTGATGAATTTGAATTTCTCAATTGTAACTCGGGAAATAGAGTTGCTCATTGGAGAATAAATGAGGGGGTGCATGTTCCTCCTCTAAACGAGCCGGGGTGGGCTGACCAAACGATTAGTTGGGCTCTTTCTGGATTTGTTAGAGATTCGGATGGAGATGGATATCGTGATGATGTTGATGCTTTTATCTACAATCCAAACGAATGGATTGACTCGGATGGAGATGGGGTGGGAGATAATTCTGATGTGTTTCCGAGTGATGAATCCGAATGGGCAGATAGTGACGGAGATGGGGTGGGAGATAACTCCGATGTGTTTCCTGATGACTCAAATGAATGGGTTGATGCCGATGATGACGGAATAGGAGATAACTCCGATCTAGATGATGATAATGACGGAGTAAATGATGCAGATGATGCGTTTCCTTTTGATTCGAGTGAGTGGGATGATACTGATGGAGATGGTATAGGAAACAACGAAGATTTAGATGACGATGGAGACGGATGGAGAGATTCTGAGGACTCATTTCCACTTGATGCAACGGAATACTTCGACTCAGATGACGATGGCATTGGAGACAATGCGGATCTTGATGACGATAACGACGGTTGGAGCGATCAAGAAGAACTAGAATGTCAAACAAATACTAACAATTCTTCTCAATTTCCTCTTGATTCGGATAGTGATGGAATCTGCGACCCAATTGATCCTGATGACGATAATGATGGAGTTGTTGATGGTGATGATGTATTCCCTCTGGATCCAGAAGAATGGTCGGATAGTGATGAGGACGGAGTTGGAGATAATTCCGATGTGTTTCCTACTGATGATTCAGAATGGCTAGATTCAGATGGAGATGGGGTGGGAGATAATTCCGATGTGTTTCCTAATAATCCAGATGAAACTACTGATACTGATGGAGATGGGGTGGGAGATAATTCCGATGTGTTCCCCGACGATCTATTGGAATGGATAGATACTGATGCCGACGGGAGGGGGGACAATTCTGATGCATTCCCCAATGACCCACATGAAACTACTGATACTGATGGAGATGGGGTGGGAGATAATTCCGATGTCTTTCCTACAGATGATGCGGAATGGTTAGATTCGGATGGTGATGGAGTAGGAGATAACTCCGATATGTTTCCTAATAACGAATTTGAATGGTCAGATACTGATGGAGATGGTGTAGGAGACAACCTTGATTTTTACCCCTTTGATTCCGAGAAATGGAAGGAAGACCCTCCCTATCTCGTAATTGGAATTGTTGTGGGGCTTTTGGTTGGTTTGTTTTTACCGCACAATAGACGGCCTGATTACGACTAGAAATTATCATGCTTTAGTCGAATTTATCCTCCAATATATGAATGGTGCAATTACTAGATACATGAGGACGCCATAAACTCCAGCCGGGAGGCTAAGTGTGGATAAGCCTCCATCCGGAGCTGCCAAAATAAGACCACCCACTGTGATTCCGACGGTAGCGTTTTGGATACCGCTCTCTATTGATACTGTAGTGGCTTGGATTTCTTCAAGAGAAAGTAATTTTGCGCTTTGATATCCGACTGTTAGCATGATTACATTTAACGCAACTACAGCAGGACCTAGGCTTCCTATATTGTCCATAAGTGTACCCCATTCACTCACTATTGCTGCAATTACTATGATGACAAAAAGGCCCGCTGCGACTCTGTTTACCGTGATTTCCATCGAATCTGCAGTCTCAGGTTTGTATTTTCTAATAGCCATCCCAATCAACACAGGAATTGTTGTAAGAAGGAACATTACGATTCCTAGTTGAAGGATGTCGATATCTGGTGCTGCTTCGCCCATGAAATGGTCCATAGAAAAACCCACGATTAATGGAAGTGTCACTACTGAAACTACAGAAACTACGGCTGTATATGAGATTGATAATGCTGTATCGCCACCGGCTAACTTCGTTAAAATATTTGATGTAACTCCTCCCGGGCAACAAGCTAAGATCATCATACCAACTGCTAATTCTCCATCTAGATTTGCAATCGTCGCTATTGCAAATCCTATAATTGGCAATACTATCATTTGATTCGCTATACCTATCCCAAATGCCTTTGGTTCGCTAACTACCAATGAGAAATCTTCTGTTGTTAAACCCACTCCTAATGAGAACATTATGAAGGCGAGTGCGAGTGGGAGTACCACATCTATAATCACATTATTTTCTTCTTCGGTGTCTTCTTGTGCTTGAACTGGTGTTGCCAGTAATGCTATTGCAATCAACGTCGTGACTAGGGCCAATCCTATCCTATTCATCGGGTTGTGAGAGGCGCTCTATCGTTTAACATAGACGTTGGTCATCGCTGGCGCCATAGTCTACTCAGGCCTCTGAGTTTTTCCCGTCTCCTGAGGATTGCTGGAGGGATCCTGTATGTGTAGTCCATATCTGGACCGATAAATCTGATTGATTCCTTCCTCTCGTCGATCCGAACTCTGTCGAATCTTGATTCGATACCATGAAGGGGCATGCTAGCCAGAATATTGCCCTCACTAGTGATAGACACCCCGGTCGCGACATCAGAGGAATAGGATGTGAACTCTAAGCTCGAGGTGTTCGCTTGGAAGTTACCAAGGTCTTCAAAAACGGCCCTTAAAGCACTACTGAGGTCGTTCCAATCCTCAATCGGATACTCGTCCACGGGATTGGGGAGGCGTTGGTGGATTTGGTGGTTCCGGGTGTTTTTCTAGGTAACAATGATTTGTCGTTTTGTTTTAGAGGTGATTAGATGGCGTGGATGTTTGATGTCGGAAAAATTTTGTTGACGGCATTGATAATATTCTCTGTTGCACAGATTTCTGAAAAAAGTACTCTGATGGCTGCAGTTTTAGCATCAATTCCTATTGTTAGTGTATTAGCAATGATGATGATGTATCACGAAGGGCAGACTGCTCTAGAAATATCGGCTTTTGCGAAGGATATTGTTTGGCTTCTAATTCCATCTCTTCTAATGTTTTTAGTGATTCCCTGGCTTATAGAAAGCAGGGGTTGGGATTTCTATCCTGCCCTTGCTGCGGGGTTGTTTAGCACCATTACAGGTTATTTGTTAATGATACAAATTATGGAAAAAATAGGGCTTTCGGCCTGAATAGCGATTTTGATGCATTGCGGAAATATTCATCCGGTTTCCGAATGATTATGAAGGGAACGTATGACGGCCGAACATGCCTGGAGCATACGACAGGAGTCGTCGGGCGGCAATTGTACGGAATGTTTCTCCAAATTTTGAATCGGCTATCGCTAATTTCTTTGGGACCAAGACGCCCAATACTGTTGTTGCACAGGGAACACACGATGCCTATGTTGCAGCATTAACAGCACATGGTACGGAAGTGTCTATCCTTCCTTCTCTTGAACAGCACCCTGACTGCTGTTTTGTGGAAGATACTGCCGTAATGATAGATGGTAAGGCAATCATTCCAAACATGGGTCATCCTTCGAGAGAGGGGGAGCAAACGGATGTTGCAAATTATCTTTCAGAAGATTTTGAAATTATCAATATGCCAAAAAGTGCAACTCTTGATGGTGGAGATGTTGTTTTCTTCGATGAAAAATTCATGATTGGAGTTTCCACTAGAACCAATAGGCTTGGTGCCGAGTTCCTTTCTGAACATGTAAGAGAGAGTGGTTTTGATGTTGAGTTAATTGATATTCCTTCTTCTTCCCTTCATCTAACAACCGTATGTTCATCTCCTCGTCCCGGTATGCTCCTAGCAGCCGAAGGGCATCTTACTTCCGAGCAGCTTTCTCCCCTAGCAGAAGATATTGTTTGGGTTCCAAATGAAGAAAGTTATGCTGCCAACACAATTGGATATAGTAATGATCGGGTAATAATTGCGGAGGGTTTTCCTATCACAAGACGGGTTCTAATGGATGAAGGATTTCAAATAACGAGTGTAGATATGGATGCGATAATGCAAGCAGATGGTTCTCTTACTTGTTTGTCTTTATTCACTAAGTGATTAGTGGGTTTTATACGATAGTTATCACTCGTTGAAAACATGAATACTGGAACTAAGGTTACCATTGGTGCTGGAACTATTATACTCATAATTGGTATTTTAGCCACAATTATGGGAGTTAGTGGAGTTGCTGGAATGGATGATTGGGCGCCTACTGACGATATATATCTAGAGGCCTCGGGAGATGAGAGTGTCAGTTTTATCCATATCGAAAAAGGTAATGGAACTGAGGTTGCAGTATTC
>CETW01031865.1_pt1 | contig 15632 bp, 12 predicted proteins | sample 361381 | NCBI WGS metagenome assembly CETW01 (sample SAMEA2620570, study PRJEB7988) | marine metagenome | isolation source: saline water (ENVO:00002010), including
ATCAACTACCTGAAGAAGTTGTATCAATCGTTCTTTTAAACTCTCTTCTGAGTCTACCCCAATCGCTTTATAGTCCAACCACTCAGATGCTAGGTCATCCAAAGAGTTGCCAGACAGCTGCGCGTTCTTTAAATCCTCATTCAGTTCTTCATCTCGTGAGATTGGCCGATGCATGGCCCCTAATAAAACATTTTCCTTTAACGTGGCATTGAAGACGAACGCATTAGGCCCAATGTAGCCCATGCGCCTGCCGGTTGCAGCCTCTGGTAGATCGGCGATGTGTTTGCCTGCCACAAGTATTTGTCCACTATCCGGCGCCAAAAGCCTTGCCATTAAAATCGTCGCAAGATCTTTGCCGCCGCTACTAGGACCAATCAGAGCAACGTGCTCGGACTTACCGATATCAAAGGATAATTTTTCGACGATAGGTTGTGATTCTTCATCAAGAATAGATAAATTACCTGCAGAAACTTCGCCTGCCAAATTAAAGTCTGATTCTATTTCCGCCATTTGATAGTTTTCCGGCCAAATACCTTGTGGATCGAATTGTTCGATTACTTGATCATATTTGATGCGAGAGTCGGCTAACCTCTGGTAGTAGGTAAGAAGTTCTTTCCAAGGTGCCGAAAGATCCTTGTAGGCCGCTAAAATCGCAACTAGTGCGCCAAAGGTAAGATCACCTTTTATAACGAGATAACCACCTATTGAATAGAAAAAGAACGGCGTTAGTTGGGCAATGAAGTTATTTAGGAATTTGATCAAGAATTTCCGGCGGAATATTTCATAGCGAATGCCGTAAATAACGCCTAACCGTTCGGTGAAACGTGCTAAAATTCTCCTCGCGCCATCGTTTGCATGGACTTCTTCAATTCCAGAAACTGCTTCGCCAATTTTCTCTGCCAAAACCCTAACATTTCGGACCCTTTGTTTACCAAGTTGATTAACATGCCATTGAAGTTTTGGAATGATGTATCCTTGGATAGGATAAAGAGCGATAGCAGCTAAACCTAACATCCAATCTTGTATGAACATAAAAATCAAAATTGTTAATAATGTACCCCCTTGAAATGCCGGTAATGCTATGGAGTCCCCAACGAATCCACCTAGAGGCTCTACCTCAGAGTTGACCATTTGGATAACCTCTCCTTGGCTAACTTTCTTAAACTGAGGAAGCGGAAATCTTAGAACGCGTGCTAGAAGCGAATACCTAAGACGCCTTAACATCCGCTCACCAAGCTGTCCCCGAAAGACATTTACATAAAACTTGAAGCCACCATTAACAAAAACTAATGCTAAAAATACTCCACTTAAAATTAACAAATAGTCAATTTGATCGACAGTCATTCCAAAAATTTCTTCTGGAACATCTTTGCCACCGATCGCCTTATTGATTATTGTCTTTGGTAAATCCAACGATAAGTAGAGAAATGGAAATGAAATTGCTGTGAGGATTAGCAGTGTTATTTGATCTCGTTTACTATATCGCCAAATAAATTTGAATAGAGTTTTTTCCATAATTTTTTACCAAAGTTTTTGATTATCGAACCACCCTTACATGATAATGTAGACGAACTGCCCATACCGGTAAATGTACCCCGAGTAGTATTTTTCACAAAATCTCCCTTTTAGGAAACTTTTAGTGTACATTACGCTTTTTCTAGCCGCTATTTCTGCGGTCTACAGTAATCAATAGAATAGCTCGAAGACTTTTGTGGAGAAAATTCTTAAGTGTCTGTGACCAAAACACCCAAAAAAAACACCCGCCCCGCCCGAGTTCTTATGTACAGTCATGATACACTCGGTCTAGGGCATTTAAGGAGATGCCGAGAAATAGCGCACCATTTAGTTGAGTCAAACTCCAGGCTATCTGTGCTTATACTTTCAGGTTCTCCAATAATAGGCAGTTTCGACTTCAGGACACGAGTAGATTTTGTCAGAATTCCAGGTGTCATAAAGTTGAGAAATGGTGATTACACTTCGCTGAGCCTCCATCTCAACATTGAAGAGACTTTAGAATTAAGAGAATCAATCATCAAACACACAGCCGAAACCTTTGATCCAGATCTATTTATTGTCGACAAGGAACCATGGGGCCTGCGCGGCGAGGTTCGATCTACCATGGAAATGCTTCACGAGCGCGGGACACCTATGGTTTTAGGTTTGCGAGACGTTATGGATGAACCAGCAGCATTAGCTCCAGAATGGGAACGTAAAAATGTGTTGCCAGCTCTAGAAGGATTATATGATGAGTTATGGGTTTATGGGATGAAAGAGATTTGTGATCCGTTTGATGGTCTAGATTTACCCGCTACTGTTAAGCTTAAAACGCGCTATACAGGTTATTTAAAACGACACGTACCTACCGTAGGCGCCTCTCCACAATTTCATATTCCAGAGGATCCATTCATACTTATCACAGCAGGCGGAGGTGGAGATGGTGAGGGTTTGATGGAATGGGTGCTCCGTGCATACGAATACGACTCAGACTTGCCATACCCAGCTGTTTTAGTTCTTGGTCCATTTATGTCTCAGGAGAAGCAAGCTGAATTTTTGGATAGGGCCAATAAATTGGACCGCGTTCAGGCGATGACCTTTGACGCGAGAATTGAGAACTTAATGTCGAAAGCCGCTGGAATGGTTTCTATGGGTGGATATAACACATTTTGTGAAATCCTGTCTTTCGACAAAAGAGCCTTAATTATTCCAAGAACCGAGCCAAGGTTAGAGCAATATATCAGAGCGAAACGAGCTGAAGAATTAGATTTGATAAGCATGTTGGTCGATAATGGCGATCATGATCCAAAAGAGATGGCCAAGTCGCTCCGTAGATTACCTAGTCAGCCGAGACCTTCAGAAATATTACCGACCGACATTTTGGGTGGATTGCCACAAGTCAATCGACTTGCAAAGCGTTGGCTTAAAAAAAGCAGGGATCTTAGGAACATCCCGATGAGACAGCGAGCCTAATAGTCCTGGTATGCAGATTGACGGCAACCAGTCAAAAGTATCTATTGCATTAGTTTTAAAAGGTTATCCAAGACTTTCGGAAACATTTATAGCACAAGAAATTTTATCTCTTGAAAAGGCTGGGCTCTCCATAACCATCGTTTCATTGCGAAAACCAACAGACCCACATATCCACACGGTGCATGAGAAAATCAAAGCCCCCGTATTATATTTACCAGAATATATGTTTAAAGAACCGATAAGGGTTTTAAAAAGCTGGTGGCATGTCCGATCAAATCCTCGCTATAAGTCTGCCCAAAGGATATGGCTAAGACACCTCATTCGTGATTTTTCACCAAACCGTGCAAGACGTTGGGGGCAGGCGTTGGTTCTTGCAGCAGAATTAGCGCCTGAACTCGGACATATTTATGCACATTTCCTACATACACCGGCGTCTGTTGCCTACTATGCGTCTTTATTGACTGGTCGCACTTGGTCAGTTTCATCTCACGCAAAAGATATTTGGTTAACACCCGATTGGGAAAAGACGGAAAAACTTCAATCCTGTGCTTGGGCCGTGACTTGCACCAACGATGGTTTTATCCACCTAAACAATCTTGTGCCAGATAAAACACGCCTTAGCTATCATGGGCTGGACACCGAACGACTTCCACCAAAAAATTATTCAAGTATTTTGCGTGAAACAGACTCAGATGACCTCTTAAGACTTTTATCTGTTGGAAGAGCGGTGAAAAAAAAAGGGTTCTCTGTATTGCTTGAGGCGCTAAGTAAAATCCCCAAAAATATTAATTGGCATTGGACCCATATTGGTGGAGGCACCGAACTCAAAACGCTCCAGAAATTATCGGCTACATTGGGTCTTTCTAAAAAAATAACTTGGAAAGGTGCGCAACCCCAAAAGGTGGTATTCGAGGCTTATGGAGAGGCTGACTTATTTATTATGCCTAGCATCATCGCAACCGATGGAGATAGAGATGGGTTACCAAACGTTTTAATGGAGGCCGCCAGTAAAGGGGTCTGTTGTATAGCTACCGACCTTCCTGGCATAACAGAATTTATCAAACATGATGAAACTGGATGGATTGTACCATCCAATAATTGCCGGGAATTAATGAGCGGTATTATAAGCCTCTCTAAAGATCCTGCCAAACGGGTTAGGTTAGCTGAAGCAGCTAATGACTTTTTGGCAACGCATTTTTCCCATTCAAAAAATGTCCAAGACATAATAAAGCTACTAAAGAGTGAATTAGATGAAAATAAAAACGTTTTAAAAGATATTCTATGAGAGTTGCCTTTTACGCACCCTTGAAGCCACCTGACTCGCCAGTACCCTCCGGCGATAGAAAAATGGCTCGCCAGCTCATTGCCTGCCTAAGAAGCAAAGGGTACGACGTTAAATTAATAAGCCACCTCAAAAGCAGAGAACCGCATGGACTTAGACACAAACAAATCATTATAAAAAATCGCAGCGAGAGAATTGTTGAGAGGTTGTCCAATCGTTTCCTCGAAGTTGATGGTTGGCGACCTGATGTTTGGTTTACTTATCATATGTTTTATAAAGCACCCGATTGGTTAGGGCCGTCTATTTCTAAAGCTCTGAAAATCCCTTACGTCATAGCCGAAGCATCTCACGCACCAAAAAGGAACAAAGGCAACTGGTCATTCAATCAAGAACAAGTTGTGCTAGCACTCAAACACGCAGACCTGATTATTGGTTTAAACAGCAATGATGAATGCTGTGTGAAACAAGTAATTTCATCCAATTGCACCTACGAATTTATTAAACCATTTGTTGGACCTAACGCACCACCCTCGTGCGGAAACAATCGGGCTTTCTTTCGGGAAGAAATCTTAAAAGAATTACTTATTCCTAGAAATGAAGTTTTGCTGCTTGCTGTTGGGATGATGAGAGAAGGCGCAAAATTCGAATCCTATAAAATGTTAGGAAAAGCTCTTGCTAGACTTAAGACACATAAGAATTGGAAGTTGATTGTTGCTGGAGATGGAAGACTCAGAAAGGAAATTGAAAAAATTTTTGGAAATGAAACACGTTTCGTTGGGGCATTGAAAGAGGATCAACTTTTTAAATACTACTGCTCATCCGATATCTTTGTTTGGCCCGCAATTCAGGAAGCCTACGGCATGGCACTTCTAGAAGCTCAATGGTTAGGTTTGCCAGCCGTTGTAGGTAACTACGGGGGCGTGTCAGATATATTAAATGATCAAATCACAGGATTTTTGACACAGCCCGATGATTTACCAGATTTTAGGTCCAAATTGACCACTCTCATAGAGGGTGTTGACTACCGAGAAAAAATGCGAGCCGCCGCCACAAAAATTACCCGAACCGAGCATTCTTTCGAAATAGCTGCTAAAAGAATTGATCGCCTGATAAAAAGTTGCCTCAGTCATTATAGAGTAAGAGCATGAGTTCTAATCTCGCTATTCTGCGCCATGGGATTACAGATTGGAATCTTGAAGGGAAAATACAGGGGCGCACCGATATTCCATTAAATGAAAATGGAAAGAATACGTTATCAAGTCTTACAGTTCCCAGTCTCTTTCAAAAAGTGCAATGGATAACTAGCCCCTTACGACGGGCAAGAGAGACAGCAAAAATACTAGGTCTCGAAGAAACCCGTACAGACATTCGCCTGATAGAGATGAATTGGGGTGAATGGGAAGGAAAGAAGCTCAAAGATTTGAGAGAACAGTATGCTGTATCAATGAGGAAGAACGAAAACCGTGGTCTCGATATGCAACCGCCAGGAGGGGAAACACCAAGAGATGTTCAAGATCGGTTAAAACCGCTTCTTCAAGAAATAGGAAAAAGCAATAAAACTGTTGGCGCAGTTAGTCATAAGGGGGTAATTAGGGCACTTCTTTGTTTAGCCACGGGATGGAATATGCTTGGAAAGCCACCCGTGAAAATAGATTGGGGATGCATTCAAATCTTTTCTTTGGACGCAAGTGGTTCGCCGAGCCTTTACAAGGCTAATTTACCTCTTGAAAAAAGGTATATGTGAGGAATGACACCGCCAAATATTTTTCTTTATGTACAAAACCTGCTCGGAATAGGACATCTTCGCCGAGCCGCTGCTATCGCTCGCGGATTGGTAGATATCGGCCTAGATGTTAATTTTATCTCAGGCGGAATTCCCATCCCGAACCTCGATATTGGAAGTGCTAAATTTCATCAACTCCCACCCGTACGATCACTTGACCGAAATTTTAAAGTACTTGTAGATGAAACTGGTCGAGAAATTGATGACGCGTGGAGACAAAATCGGCGTTCTAAGTTGCTTAATCTTTTTGAGGAGACAAGACCCTCCTTGGTCTTAACAGAACTTTTCCCATTTGGTCGCCGGCAGTTTCGCTTTGAGTTGATACCACTCCTCGATCGCGCACAAGCAGCAAAATGGCAACCCAGGATAATAGCATCTATGAGGGACATTCTTGTTACAAAATCTAGGCTCGACAGAAACATAGAAATTTCACAAACGCTAAATCAATACTATGACAAGGTCTTGGTACATGGTGACAAGCAGATTATTACACTAGAGGAGACATTCCCTCTAAGCCACGAGATAACGCATCTAGTAGAATATACAGGGTATGTTCTGAATCCATCAGCTTCAGATACGAAAGAAACAGCCGGTTCGGGTGAAATTGTTGTTTCTTTAGGAGGCGGCGCGGTTGGAAGTGATACATTAACGAAATTATTTAAAATTCGCAGAGAAAATTCAATGGATGATACGCCTTGGAGATTTATTGTTGGGCCACACATGCCGGAAAGAATGTTGCACGAGGTGCAGCAATCCCCGCTGAAAAATACTATGGTCGAGCGAATGCGACCGGACCTACCAAGTTTAATTAATCGAGCTCGACTTTCCATTTCACAGGCGGGCTACAATACCGTGGCAGAGGTGCTGTCCTGCAATACACCTGCGATTTTAGTCCCATTCGAGGGCGGCGAGGAGACCGAACAACGGATCCGAGCAGATCTTTTGGCAAAAAGAGGTGCTGTTGAAGTTGTTTATGAAGATAAACTGGATTGGCATACTTTAGCCAAAGCGATTACAAGAGCCTTGAAAAACCGAACGAAAACGCCCCTTAGAATTGATTTACAAGGCGCAGAGAGAACTGCAGAGATTTTGAGAAAAATGATATGAGATCAGACAGTGAAACAAAAAACCTGATCGCTGAGTTGACCAAATGGTCACAAAAAAACCGCGTTGCTCGAATTTGGTGGCGCGACGACGATGTTAGCCGTCCTACTTCCAAATTAGATTCAATGCTAAAAACAATTGATATTCTGGACTTTAAACCACTTTTAGCCGCAATCCCAAAGCATAGTTCACAAGAACTGGCAAAAGCTTTAGAAACCGCTGGTTTACCAATTGCCGTCCATGGTTTGTCACACTCAAATTATGAACCTGAAGATGCTCGAAAGTCTGAATTCGGCCCAAGTAGAGACCTTAATGATATAAAAATCGATATCATCCGCGCGAAAGAGCAGCTTTCCAATATTTTTGGTAATTCTGTTATTGACTGTTTTGTTCCCCCATGGAACCGGATTAGAGAAGACATTATTCCTATCCTTTCGCAATTAGGATTTTCAGGCTTTTCTGCTTTTGGCAGTCGATCATCAAAGATTCATGAGTCAAACTTGAATTGGTTTAATACTCATGTCGACGTTATTGATTGGCGTAATACACGCCATTTTATTGGAAGAGAGACACTGATATCACAAATAACAGATAACTTAAGACGCCAACGAAAGAGAAACGGCACTTCAGAACCCATTGGTATACTAACACATCACCTCGATATGATAGAAAACGACTGGGAGGAATTTAGAAACATCTTTACCATTTTAAAAAAAAATAATGCGGTACAATTTGTCGACCCATTGGAACTTTTTCATTAAGGAAAAAAATGTTTACCTGCAAATACTCTCGTAAATCCATTTCAGGCGATTATATTCGGGCTACTATAGGTCTAATTATAACTGCCGGATTACTGTTAGCCGCAACGCAAATTACTATCTTTCAATATATTTTTGCAGCTGGCGCTATACTTTTTTTTGGTTTTCTACTTCGGACTTTTCTACGACAATTTTCAAGTTTTATAGTCACAGAGACCAACATCGAAAGAATTGGGCTGTTTAAGCGCTCTTTATCCTGGAACAATTTAAATAATGTAACTTTAAAATACTTTTCCACTCGCCGTGACCGAAAAGATGGATGGTACCAACTTACATTGTCAGATGGCATAATAAAAATTACCATAGACTCCGAATTAATGGGATTTGATAATATCATGAAAATTTGTTCCGATACTGTGATCCAAAAACGAATTACAGTTTCGGAAACCACAAGTGATAACTTCACAAGTTCCGGATTTTCCTTAATGGGCTCAGGCCAGCCTCATGAAGAACTGATGGATCCAGCCAAAGATGAATGAGCAGAATTACATCCTATCAGTTGATAATTTAGAAGTTGGCTTTGATTTACCAGAAGGACGTCTTCTGGCAGTTAAGAATGCTTCTTTTAAGGTTCCAAAAGGTTCGACGGTTGCTCTAGTCGGAGAGTCCGGTTCTGGGAAATCGGTTATAAGCCAGGCAATTATGGGACTCCTTCCCCCACAAGCTTCTATATCTAGAGGATCAATCAAACTCGTAGCATCAGAAAAAACTTTTGATATAGCCAAGCTAAACAGCGAAGCACCTGCAATGCGAGAAATCAGAGGAAAATTTATATCTATCATTTTTCAGGAACCGATGACGTCACTATCCCCATTGCATACTGTTGGTGATCAAATTACAGAAGCGTTGTTGCTCCATAAAAAAGTAACTATTAAACAAGCCGTAAACGGTGCTTGTGAGATGCTAAAACTTGTGGGTTTTCCAAATGCACAAAGAGCCTTGAAAACTTATCCGTTCGAACTTTCTGGCGGTTTAAGACAAAGGGCGATGATTGCTATGGCACTTATTTGCAGGCCGTCATTGTTAATTGCAGACGAACCTACTACCGCGCTTGACGTCACTATCCAAGCACAAATACTGAAACTAATGGACGATCTCCAAACCGAACTTGAAATGGCAATACTCATGATTACTCATGATTTAGGAGTAGTTGCAAACATAGCTGACGATGTGGTTGTTATGTATCAAGGCGAAATTATGGAGAGCGGGGCAAAAGACGATATTTTTCGAAACCCAGAGCATCCCTATTTAAAATCCCTAATGACTGCCGTTCCCCGCTTTGGGATGAAAGACAACGAGCGCCTGATACCCATTCGAGAAGCAAAATCAGAATTGGGAACATTAATTAAACATGATCAAGTATTAAGGGATATTGACAAGCAAAAGCCACAAGCACCTCTACTTACTGTATCTGGCGTAACCAAAGCATTTAGTATTCGAAGCGCCGGTTTACTCTCAGGGAACCAAGATATGGTCAGAGCGGTAAACGATGTTAGCTTTGAAATTGAAGCAGGAACATGCCTTGGACTGGTAGGAGAATCGGGATGTGGCAAAACTACCCTGAGTAAAATCATTATGAAAGCACTATCCCCAGACAAGGGGCAACTAACATATAAGGATGAAGATGGGGCCGTTGATATCTTAAAGTTAAAGGACAACGAATTAATAAATTTTAGAAAAAAAATTCAATTTGTTTTTCAAGACCCTTTCAGCTCTTTGAACCCCCGAATGACAGTCTTCGATATTATCAGCGAGCCACTAACCATCCATAAGATAGGGGATCAATACTACAGGAACGAACTAGTCAAAGAACTCATTCAACTGGTTGGCTTAGATATACGTCACTTAAGTCGTTTTCCACATAGTTTTTCAGGTGGCCAACGCCAACGAATTGGAATTGCGAGGGCGCTGGCACTGAGACCGCGGTTGCTTATATGCGATGAGCCCGTTTCGGCTTTAGATGTATCTATCCAGGCACAAGTCCTTAACTTATTGAAAGATTTAAAAGAAACACTAAACCTCACCTATCTATTTATTTCTCACAACTTAGCTGTAGTGAATTATATTGCCGACAATATCGCTGTAATGTGCGCTGGGCAACTGGTCGAATTCGCCTCTAAAGAAAACCTCTTCAAAAACCCTCAACACCCCTACACCAAAGCATTACTGGCTGCGGTTCCAGATCCTAATATTGATAACCCGCTAAATTTTGAATCTATCATGGATGAGCGATGTTCCATACCTAATCTATGGGAAGAACCATATACGGTAGATGAAAATCATAGTCCGGACCTCGTTAATGTTGCCAGTAATCATTGGGTTCGAGCGAGTAAAAGCATTTTAAATTCGAGTTTCACCCAATGAAATATCGAAATACATTTTTACTGCTTACTCTAGTCTTCTTAGTATTTTTCTACATTTCCAATAATGCTTTTGCTTATTATGAAGCTCCAAGCTTGGCAAAAAGGGTGGTCGCTGGAGATTTACCTCCGGTAGAAGAACGACTTCCATTCAACCCCAGACAGTTAAACTTCAAAGATTTAGGTTTAAATATAGGGAAATACGGCGGCTCCATTCGGATGCTTATGGCTAGAGCCAAAGACGCGCGGCAAATGTCGGTATATGGTTATTCTAGACTTGTTGGCTACAATCCGAAAACGTTCGAACTTGAGCCAGATATATTAGAAAGTTTCGAAGTGAATGGGGGTAGAAGCTTTACGTTTGTCCTGAGAAAGGGCCATAAGTGGTCAGATGGTCATCCCCTTACCTCAGAGGATTTTAGATACTGGTGGGAGGATGTAGCTAATAATAAAGATCTATCCCCGGTTGGTCCTCCAAAAATAATGACAATAAATGATGAACTGCCTATTTTTGAAGTTATCAACAAATATAAATTTCGGTATACATGGCAAAGGCCAAATCCTGATTTTTTACCCCGTTTAGCTGGCGCAAGCCCACTTTACATCTACCGGCCAGCTCATTACATGCGCCAATTTCATAAAAAATACACAGATCAAGATGTTTTAAAAATAACCGTAAAGAAATCCAAACAAAGAAACTGGTCGGCTCTCCATAATAAAATGGACAACCTCTATCGAAACGACAATGTTGATTTGCCTGTCCTGCAGCCCTGGGTTTCCAAAAGCAAAGCCTCTGCTAGCAGACTCATATTCAAGCGAAACCCTTTCTTTCATCGAGTTGATCCAAAAGGGCAACAGTTACCCTATGCTGACTCTGTTGTTTTTACGATAGCCAATAATAAACTTATCCCAGCGAAGACCGGAACAGGCGAAGTCGATCTGCAAGCAAGATATCTTCGTTTTGACGACTACACATTTTTAAAAAAGGGAGAAGAGCGTTCACCGTATTCTACTCGGCTCTGGAAAACGGCTAAGGGCGCACATCTTGCTTTATTCCCAAACCTGAATGTAAATAACCCTATTTTACGAAAACTGATTCGGGATGTTCGGTTTCGGCGAGCTCTCTCTCTCAGCGTTCATAGACACGAGATTAACCAAGTCATTTATTACGGCCTTGCGATTGGCGGCAACAATTCCGTACTACCTGATTCACCGTTGTACCGACCAATATACCGAAATCAATGGGCGAATTTCAATTTAGAAAAGGCCAACCAGCTTTTAGATGAGATAGGTCTCGTGAAGAGGGACAGCTCCGGGATCCGCCTTCTATCCGATGGATCCCCGCTGCACTTGATTGTTGAGACAGCAGGCGAAAGCACAGAGCAAACCGACGTTTTAGAGCTTGTAAGAGACAATTGGTTGAAAATTGGCATAAAGGTATTTTCGAAGCCCTCCCAACGTAACGTATTTAGGAACCGTATTTTTTCTGGTGAAACAGCAATGTCTATTTGGTCAGGTGTTGAAAATGGACTTGTTACAGCTAATAGTTCACCGGCCGAATTTGTACCTACCTCTCAACAATCACTGCAATGGCCTAAATGGGGCCAATATTACGAGACCAATGGTAAAGCAGGAGAAAAGCCAATAGGAAAGTATATAATTCAACTTTTAGAGCTATATCAGCAATGGAAAAATACAGCGACCTCAAAAGAGAAATCTAAAATATGGGACAAAATTTTGAAAATCCATTCAGACCAGATTTACTCGGTGGGTTTAGTAGCTGCTGTACTGCAACCCGTAGTGGTTTCTAATAAACTAAAAAACGTGCCACTTTCCGCTATTTACAATTGGAATCCAGGGGCACATTTTGGCATCTATAAGCCAGATACTTTCTGGTTCGCCACCGCTAGTAAAGACCGAAAATAGAGGCGAAATGTCATGCTTTCATACCTAATACAAAGAGTATTATTAATGATACCAACACTGGTCGCAATCAGCGTGATAACCTTCGTAATTATACAACTTCCACCTGGTGATTATTTATCCACTTATATTGCAGAATTGCAAAGCCAAGGCGAAAACGTAGATATAGAAAAAATAGAGGCCTTAAGGGCGCAATATGGCTTAGATCGTCCTATGATCGAACAATACGGTCTGTGGGTACTGGGTATGCTTCAGGGCGATTTCGGTTTTTCCTTTGAATACCAACTTCCCGTTTCGGAAGTTGTAGGAGATCGTCTGTTTCTTACACTTGTTTTAAATTTCGCCACCATAATTTTTATTTGGATTATCGCATTTCCAATTGGGATTTACTCAGCCACCCATCAATACAGCTGGGGTGATTATGGTTTAACCTTCATTGGTTTCATTGGTCTTGCGACACCCAACTTTCTTTTAGCGCTCGTACTCCTATACCTAGCAAACGTCTGGTTTGGCACATCAATTGGAGGACTTATGGATCCGGAATACATCGGGCAACCATGGAGCACCAACAAAGTTATATCTGTTTTTGAACATCTCTGGGTTCCAGTTGTTGTTATCGGAACATCTGGTACTGCTGGAATGATTCGTCGGCTCAGAGCAAATATGCTTGACGAACTCCAAAAACAGTATTTTGTGACAGCAAAAGCCAAAGGCCTGCATCCTCTAAAAGCGTTACTTAAATACCCCCTCAGGGCATCGTTGAATCCGTTCATAGCAGATATCGGTAATATGCTACCCCAAATTGTTTCGGGTTCAGCAATAGTTTCGATGGTGCTGTCTCTTCCCACAACGGGCCCTATGTTAATTTCGGCATTACAGAGCCAAGACATGTACTTGGCTGGATCATTCTTAATATTTTTAGCAATGTTAACGGTAGTTGGGATGTTTCTATCAGACATAGCGTTGGCCTACCTAGATCCTAGAATACGCCTAGGGGGCAGTGCTGAAAAATGACTTCCAAACATTTCGTCAATAAGGCTCCATTCGATCCAAATGCAACGGAGACACTTACTCCAGAGCAAGAACGATATTATATGGCGACCCAATGGCAACTTATGTGGTGGAAACTTAAGCGGCACAAGTTGGCTATGGTATCTGGAGCTGTTTTAGCCTTAATGTATTTTTCGGTAATTATAAGTGAATTCCTTGCTCCTTATGCATTAACCACCCGAAATACGGATTTCATTTATGCCCCTCCTCAAACTATTAACTTCTTTCATGAAGGTGAATTTAAAGGGCCTTTTGTATATGGACTAAAATACCAACTAAATATGAAAAATCTTAAACGCGAATATCAAGAGGATAAGAAAGCGATCCAAAAGATACGATTTTTTTGCGAAGGCGATCCATACAAATTTTGGGGTCATGTAGCTGCACGTGCTCACCTTTTCTGTCCTAGCGCTGGTGGAACGCTCTTTCTTCTTGGGACCGATAGATTAGGCCGAGATGTTTTATCACGAATAGTTTATGGCACGAGAATCTCACTCACCGTTGGTTTATTAGGTATAATTTTTAGTTTTATTATTGGAATAACTATTGGAGGTTTAGCAGGCTATTACGGTGGATGGGTGGACAACTTGTCCCAACGAGCGATAGAAATAATTAGGTCATTTCCAGAGCTGCCACTTTGGATGGCGTTATCGGCCTCACTTCCGGTAACCTGGAGCCCCATCTTGATTTATTTCGGTATCACCATAATCCTAGGAATGCTGGACTGGACGGGTCTGGCACGCGCAGTTAGATCAAAGCTACTCTCACTTAGGGAAGAAGATTTTGCTCTAGCTGCCCAATTGATGGGTGCAAAACCTCAGCGGATTATAACCCGCCACCTACTGCCGAGCTTCACGAGCCATCTCATCGCCTCTGCCACTCTGTCCATACCATCGATGATACTTGGAGAAACAGCTTTAAGTTTTTTGGGCTTGGGACTGAGACCACCCATAACATCATGGGGCGTTCTACTCACCGAGGCTCAAAACATGAATGCTGTCGAACTGTATCCTTGGATTATGACGCCTGTAATTCCAGTAATTATAGTGGTCCTGGCGTTCAACTTTTTTGGCGATGGCCTTAGGGATGCTGCTGACCCATATCGTTAATCCTTGGGATCAACCATCATAAATACCTGCTGCGCGCGCTTTCATCGTAAGCAGGGACAAAACTCTATTCATAGTCGGTGAGCGCACCCCTGCCTTCTTAGCAAATAAACACACAACCTTCAAAATTGCATCTATTTCCATTGGCCTTTTACCGTCCCAATCTTGAAGCATTGATGACCGGTGTTCTGATCTATAATCAGCGTTTAACAGTCTGTCCCAATCCAGTTCTAATTTTATTCCATGAGCATCCGCCACTTGAGCTGCTTCTAATATCATTTCTTTTGTGATTTCAGTGATTTCGTCATCATAAGCAAGTTCCATTTCATTTACTCCAGTCAAAACTGCCAGAGGTGATCTGGATAAATTCACAATCAGTTTATTCCATACTGCCTCTTCAAAATTTTCGACGATAGGGGCTTGTAAACCGGCATCAAACAGACATTTAGAAATAACCTCGAGATTCCCAGTTTCTGAAAACTTAGGTAGTCCAAGAGTAAAAATACCCTGGCTATTTCTTTTAGATATTATAATTCCCGGTGCATTAACAAAGGCCGGGCAATCAACGACACAACCTACTATTTTTTGAAAAGCAACCTCACGATGCAATATGCCACTTGGATCTAATATATCTCTGGCTATATTGTTTTCCCTAGAGTCATCCAGTTTATACCACCAAGGGATGCCATTCATTGCAAATACTACTTTTGTCTTCTGAGCTAGAAGCGGCCTGATTTTTTTTCCAACATCGAATAAGCCAGGAGCTTTTACTGTAACGAAAACAATGTCGACAGTTCCGATTTCCCCGCTATCATTTGTCGCAAACGGGGATGCTTGAACAAGTTGGTCTCCGTGGTGCAGTGTTATCCCGTTCTCTTTGTAAGCCTCCAAATTAGTTCCCCTAGCAATAAGAGAAACCTCATTGTTTGCCCTAGATAGATAGGCTGCTAAGAAACCTCCTATTGCACCAGCGCCAAAAATACAAACTTTCATTTCGCTGTTCCTGTTTTAATTAAGCAAAAAGAATTTTGAACATTACGAATTAATTTGAGAGAAGTCATATATTTCTTAAAACACGAACAACAAATTTGTAGTCACTAAATTTATCGTATTTAATATTGACTGTGTGAGAGGTTATAAAGAGATAACTTATTTGACTACTTTGTTCAGGAGTTCATAAATAAGTTATAAACGATAGTCCGGAACGGCGCGTTTAGCCAGTGAATAAAAAAGGGGGGG
>CETW01168818.1_pt1 | contig 15203 bp, 15 predicted proteins | sample 361381 | NCBI WGS metagenome assembly CETW01 (sample SAMEA2620570, study PRJEB7988) | marine metagenome | isolation source: saline water (ENVO:00002010), including
GCCAGCTACCATACCATTTTTATTAGTACCAACTGTAATATTTCCTGATGCTGCTATTGGGTTTTGAAATATGGAGTCTGTCTCACCACCAGCAGATATTGCATTGGTAGATGCAGCAGTTATTCTTCCCTGGGCATCAACTGTAATAGCTGGTATTGCAGTAGCAGAACCATAACTTCCTGCACTAACAGAAGTATCAGCTAATCCATTAGCTTGTGCTTTAGTTAATCCCATTATCCTGCCACCTCAATTAATGTAAGTGAAGAAGGCACTCTTCCTCTTGATACATCAGTTGAACCTTGAGCATCTCTTCCAATATAACTCGTAAATCCACCAGAATAACCTTGTTTCCATTGAATTTTATAAGTATGTGAACCAGCCCCACTTGGCGTATCTAAAAAATTAAAAGAAGAATTGGCTGCTGCATAGTTATAAGAATTGTTATACGCACCAGCACTTGCACGAGTCACAGAGCTATCCGCATCTCCAAGATAAGGATAATTTGTACTTCCATCTACATCTACTCTTACTAATCTAAACCAAGTGCTATATGCAGCAGATGATCCAAAAAAGAAAGTTCCAAGACAAAGAACTTTACTCCCAGCAACAGTAGTTATAGCTTGTGATAAACCAGTAACATCGCCATAACTTGTTGATTGCGTAGATTGTGTATCTGTTTTCACTACTTGTAAAACTTGAAGAATTTTACCAGCACCACCATTTGGAAATGCTGGTTTGCCAGAGTTATCAAATGTTATCGCATCTGCTGAAGCAGAAGTGGATCGTATTGCGTTTGTTATTAACCTACTCATGTTGCCACCTCCATAACTGTTATTGATGAAGTACCGTTTGTAACATATCCGTAATTATCTAATGCAACAGTACTATTAATTCCAACCACATACGAAATAGCATATGGAGAATATACTTGCATTTTATATGTTGTTGCTGATGTGGTGTTTGGAGAGTCTAAATAAGAAGTTACAATCGTTTGTGTATCCATAGTTGAAGCCATGTAACCTCCAAAAGTGGCTCTAGTTTGACTTGTATTTGAACCGTTTACATTACCGATAAAAATTGTATTATCACTATCTCTAGCTAAACGCATTGCATAATAAATAGCATTACCATTAACATAAACAGAACTATGTACTAGGATTTTATTAGACGCTGAACTAGGAGTAATACTTACACTTAAACCTGTAATATCAACTGGAGTTTGTGATTGAGCAGTAAATCTATCTTTTTTAACTGTTTGAACAACTTGCAGAATTTTACCAGCAGTTGCAGTTGTAGCTATCGTCCCATCGGCATCACCAGGTAATGTAAGGGTTCTATCTGCTGCTGGATTAGAACTTGGTGCAGCTAATATAACTCCATTTCCACCGCTATGTAATAATTTTATCTGACTCATGCAGCTATCTCCATTATTGTTATTGAAGAAGCAGCAGATCCACCACGCATCCTTGATCCATCCCTACCATTAAAAGTAACAGTTCCAGAATTATTCATTCCAGTTCTTACTCTAAAAGTTAATTCAGAAGTTGATCCAGCCGTCATTTTATGAGTAAAATTATGAACTTTTGGATAAGCACCTGCCCCAAAAGCGTGACTAAATGTAGATGCTAACGCATCAGCCGTTGATCCAACAAATAAAGCAGTTGTAGGCATACTATTAACACTAGCTGATAAATGGCAAACAACATTTATTAAAAGTATATTTGATGTGTTTGTTGGAGTTATAGTTCTAGTCATTACTTCAAATCCTTCAGTAATTTGAGGGATTGTATCATCATTAGGGATTATTGTTGTACCAGTTGACATAGCACCAGTTTGAGTATTTACAATTTGAAGAATTTTACCACCGACTCCTGATGCTAAATCAGCACTTTGTATTATTCCATCAGGCAATCCACCTACGCTTATTCCTGTTACTGTTCCTGATCCGTTTAATACTATTGGCATAATTTTACCTCCTAGACAATAACATAACGTGAACCTGACGGAATGGTAACTGTTACCCCACTTGCTACTATTATATCTCCTGCACTTATACCTGACTTGTTTGTGGTCATAGTATAATTATTTGAAATTGTTAGGGAGTTTTCTGTAACGCAGCCATCTGCTTTTTGTGATGAGACTCCAGTTAATGCTGACCCATCAATAGCTGGCAACGCTCCAGTAAGTGCAGAAGAAGGTAAATTAGTTAAATTTGCACCTGATCCACTAAATGTAGTTGCTGTTAATAATCCTGTAGAAGAGTTAAAGGTAAGATTTGATCCTGACTTTAAACCTAAATCTCCTGTAGCTGCGGTGGTAAACAGAGGGAAACAAGTTGTATCAGAACTTTCATCAGCAATCGTAGAGGTAGTCGCATTGCCAACAGCAACTTGAGTTCCCATATTAATGATGAAATATGTAGATCCACTAGGAGGAGCAGAATCAAAGATAATATCAGTACCGCTTACAACATATCCATCTGTCATATCTCCCTGTCCAGAACCATCATTAGGCTGTTGCATAACACCATTGATTGATACTCTTAATATTTCTGCATTAATTGGTGTTACTGCTGTACTTGTGCCTTTTGTAACTAGCTTAAATCTATAAGCAGATCCATTAAATGTAGCTGATCCACCACCCGTTCCAGAAGATGATGCAATATCTAATAAATCTGCTGTTCCCGAAGTAGCTGCTGCACCACCAATTTCACCCCAAGCACTACCATCGTATCCTTCAAACTCTGATGTCTGACTATTAAATCTGAACATACCAGCAGAAGGAGAGCCTGGTCTTTGTGCTGTAGTTCCAGCAGCAACATCAATAGCTCCTGTTCCCGTCATCAAGATATTATCGCTGACAGTAAATGTGCCAGTAACATCCATATTTCCACTAACACTTAGGCTGGACAATAAAGTTCCTGTAGCTGTTGCAGAGTTTGTCTGGATCGCATTACCCATCAACGCATGAGATGAACATTGATAATGAATTACCATCGGAGTAGTATCCCCTATGACAATCTGCACATATGCACCACTTTGACCTGCTGTGCCATTTACAGTTACGTTTGTTGTATAAGCTGTAGTTTTATTTGCTTCGAGATAAAAACGTAAAGGATGACCAGTATTACTTGAATGTGATTGATCGAACTTATAGGTACGACCAGGTGTGAGAGTTAAAAATGGTGCTTCCTTACTATCTATTACATATCCATTACTAGAGCCACTTCCGTTATATCTATGTGCTGCTGTTTTACTTGCTACAGTAACAGCAAATGATTTTACAGATCCAGTATATGTAGCCTGAGTAGAAGCAAATCCTCTAATATTTCCATCATCAGTAAGAGTTAACGTACCAGTAAAGTTAGGATCTGCATTTTGACCAGGTGCTACCCAGCTAAGAACTCCAGAAGCATTACTTGATAAAACATATCCACTTACAGACGAGTCAGCAGAAGGTAATGTCCAAACTACATTAGATGAAACTGTTGCAGGAGATTTAAAACCAACATAATGAGATGAATCAGAATCTAAATATCTAACTTCTTTTTGACCAGAAACAGATAAATGTTCACTACTTGTCCATGAATCTGTTGCATTTACCCAATTAAATGTTTTATCAGATGCACCTTTAAGAGTTAAACCACCGCCATCAGCAGTTGTATCAGTCGGAGTTGATACCTTACCAATAGTAATATTTTTATCTTCGACATCTAAATTACTTGTATTTATGGTGGTGGTCGTACCGCCTACTGTTAGATCACCAGGAATATTAACAAGACCAGCAGAACTGATAGACATTCTGCCAGTTCCACCTGTACTGAAGGTTAAAGTATCTGACCCTCCACTTATTCCTGTATTTGGATCAGAATTAAAACTAAATGCAGGAGCAGAAGTAGATCCGTCTGGAGCTTTACTTAGTAAATTTGCATAACTTATCTTCTTGTTACTTGTATCACTTGCATCAATAATCGGTAGAACATCAGTACTCGCTGGTGCGGTAAGCTCTGTAAATTCGGTTATCTTTTTATTTGTCATAATTAAAACTTGATTATGTACATTAAAGCAAGGTTTGTGGGTCGTGCCTCAGTTCCACCACCACTACTTGATATTGTATGAGTGTGAGTGCCATCGAAATCTACACCACCTACAGGACTAGTTGAGGAACTACCTGTTATGGTGTTATTACCATCTGCTGTTTTTGTAAATACACCAGTTGCAGAACCGCCAGCACCAAAACCTTCTGATATTTTTCTGATACCACCAGTTAAACTTGTTGAATCTGTTGTATGGGTGTGATTTTTGTTTTGATCTGTTTGTGTTGAACCAAAAGCTCTACTTGCATCAGTACTGCCAGTATTAGCCCAACCTCTAATAAATTGTCCTCTTAAATCAGGTAAAGCAAAAGTTGATGATCCATCTCCTACACCAAATGTTGTAGATATGGTAGAGAATAATGTTGCATAAGTTGATCTACTAATATTCGATCCATTACATTCTAAAAATCCTGTTGGTGGTGTATTAGCCGCATGAGCAAGGATTGTACCTACAGGCACTCCAGAAGCTAAACCACCCCAGGCTGATCCGTTATATCCTTCAAATTCTGTTGTAGTATTATTGAATCTTATCTGACCTGTAGCTGCTGTTGGCCTTTGGGCAGTTGTACCATTTGGCAGTTTTAAAGCTCCTGTACCACCCATAACAATATCACCAGCAGAATCCACTGTACCTGTAAAATCTGGATCAGCTTTTGTTGCTAATCCAAAGTTATTAGTATGTGCTGCATCTGTCAGACTTCCTAGAACTAACCAACCATTATTTGAACTATTTCTAATTTTTAATAAGTTTGTTGAAGTATCTACCCATATTTTATAAGCAATAGTGGTTGTAGGATCTGACGATCCACTATTTAAAGACTGAACATCTCCTAATACAGTATTAAGTTCGGTTCTAAAAGAAGAACCAACTTGGTTAGCTAAATTATAATCTGACGTATTACTCATTATGTGACCTCCTTACCAAAGCCTGATGCAGCCCATACAAATGACCTTGCAACTGCTGAACTACCATTTTTAAAAGTGACTTGGAAACCTGTCCTACTTATATTAGCAAGTTCGTGGAAATCTCCAGATTGTTGATTGGTCGGAGTCACTACAACAGTTGGTGTTTGCTTAAATGGATTAGTAAAAGAAACAGTATATTGAGATGATCCAGTAGTAACTGGAGTCGAAATAGATTCTGTTCTCCCCTGTAATTCTAATTTAGCACCTAATTTTGTGACAGCTATATTTTGGTTAGTGTCATTACTTGTTAATATTGTTTTAAATTGAAATGCTCTACCTGTAATTAAAACATTACTAAACTCTTTATAAGCACTCCATGTTGGTGAACCTGATGGGTCATCATCTGTTGATCTTACATAAACAGCAGCATTACATTTCGTAGCCTCAGTTACACCACCAACTTGATCTATATATCCCCAATCATCTATTAAATCAACTCTATCATCCCATAAATTATTTAAGTTAAAACTAGAGGCTTCTAATACTTTTCTTAGATTTACGTCATATGGCTGTGTTAAATCTACAGAATTAGCAAAAACATACTCTCCAGAAGTTGATACTGCATTGTTAGTTATTGTTAGTTTTAAGGCATCTAAAGAAGAATCATAAACTGTATTTGTTTTTGAACCAGTAAAGTTTGGTGTATGTTCATCTACATTTCCTACAACAAGTCTTTCAGATGGTGCAGGTAAATTGGTAGTAACTCTAGTATTATTCCAAGCAGAATCCTGTGAGCCTGGTGATGGACTTTCTCGACCACCATCATCCTCAAACTTAATTAAATAAGTTCCTGCAAGCAAAGGGACAATTTTTTGTGTTTGGTTTCCAGCAGCAGCTACAACAATATTCTGTCCATCCTTCCATTGAGCACCTGTTGTCTTGCTAGAGTGTCTGATTAAAGTCTTACCACCTAACAACACATCAAGCTCTGTAGCACGATCCCAACTTAGTATCGCACTTGTCTCATCAATCGGTAATAAACTAACACCAGTTACATTTGATGGTAAAGCAGTTTTTCCTACAGCTACAAATGGATTTAATGAGTTGGGTAATGTTGATCTTAGACCAGAAGCACTAACGCTATAAACTTCAATCGTATAATTTCCAGCAATCGTATCTTGTATTTCATAACTTTTAGCACCTTCAACAGAACGAGAAGTATAGTTACCTTGTTCATATCTCCACCTAACATAAACATTATCAGTAGAAGTAGTCCAACTTACAATAATTTTTACTCTTGCAATACCTGTATTTTCATAAATAACTTCTTCTGCTGTAATACCAGTTGGAGAAGGAGGTGGTACATCTAAATTAGTAACATCTCTTGATGTTAAAGCAATTCCACTTTCAATATGATTATATTTACCAACATTGTATTCACTCGCTGTAATAACATGATTTGTTTTATTTTCTTCACTAATAGTTAAAACTCTCCAAGTAGATGTAAGAATATCTGTTGTCTGATAAATCCAAATACTATTCACATTAGGAGCAGAACTAAAGGCTTGTGAAACTGTTATAACACTTCCAGATATACCACTAACAGGTTTATTTTCTACGGAACCATCAGGAAGAATAACAGATAAAGTAGAGTTAGAAGAGAAAGAAAGTCCTGTTACATCATCTACAGTTATAGCAGTGGTTGTAGCAGCACTTATACGACCACCTCTTCGTTCTCCAGCCCTTACAGGATCAGCTATCTCTATTATTTGTCCAGGTCTGACAACAACTCCTGCATCTATTGAAGTAGAAAATGTTACCACCTCACGCTCCACATTTTCCATGTAAAGCAACCACTTTGCTAAACGATTCGCTTGCCCTCTACTTGTACAAGCAAAAGCATCTATAGTTTTTACAACACTTCCATATCGGACTTGGTTTGCTGTATCTATAACTTGTTCATAATTAACATCTCTAAGTTCTAAATCCATGTATTTAGCAACTACAACTGTAGGTCTAGTTCTTTGAGATGTATTTTGATAACTAAATCCTGGTGGCAATACATTACCTAAAGTAAATAAATAACTAGAATCTTTTGGTGAATCTTGTGTAATAGTCAAACTACCAGACTCATAATATGGCATAGCTCTAAAAACAGAACACATCTGATTTATTACGTTGTAAGCCTCCTGTTGATTTTGAATTGCTACATTACAACTAAATCTGGGTTCGGTTGTTCCTGCACCAGTACCATCATCTACTTGGTGAGAACAGTAAACTGATGCTGCATAAAAACTAAATTTATCTAAACCTGATTCCTGTAAATGATCTCCTAATCCATACCTAGATGACGTTAGAAGGTCGTATAAACACCAAGCAGGATCATTTGTATATTGTGCAGCACCAAGTGTTCCATTAAAGATTCCTGCATAAGATAGGCTTCCATCTGAATTAACTGTTGCATTATGAGGAATTTTTACTTTTATACCTTTTACTAAATATTTTCTAGTAGGAATTGATGAAAATTGTTCTGCATCAATTTTTAAACCTACTAATGCACTATTAGGATAAGTTCTTTGATCATATTTAATTTCTACATAACTGTTAAATTGAATTTCGTTAGCTAATTTAGCTGACGTACTATCAGCAGTTATTCTTGTAACTTTAATATTGACAGGAAAAGCACCACTTAAATTTATTAAATAATCTCTTTGATAAGTGTCAGGAGTTCTACCTGTAATAGTTCCTGCATTACCAGAAACAACAGTTGAATATGATCCACCACTATATTGAACAGCGATCTCTAACTGAACCTCTGTACCAAAAATATCTCCTTTATCACTGACAGATTGTAATGATGGAACAGTGATAGTTACTGAAACCGCATCAACACTAGAATCTGTTATCTGGACAACTCTAGGTGTTGCTTGTTCTACTGTAGAAAATCCTGTAGATTTTGTAGTTTCTACATTTTTTGTTATTGGAATATTAGTTTGACTAGAAGTACCAGTTCTAGCTTCAAAAGTTACATCTTTAAAATTAAAAGTGCCATCAGCAGCTTGTAATGGTGTGTTATTTAAAAATATAGATTTTGCACCATCTACTAATCCTTCAATCTCCCCTTCACCTATTAAATCTAAAACTTTGGCAAATTGTTTTGAGTCAAGATTATCTTTAGCTTCGGTAGGAGTACCACCTCCTCCACCTCCACCTTTTCCGCCACCACCACCAGAACCGATAACTTTACTCATACTTCCACCTGTGCAGTTTCAATACCAGCAGATATTACTACTGATCCAGTTAATACTTCACCATAAATAACAGGAACAGCAACACCAGCACGACTCGTATTTTGTATTCCACTAAAATTAAACGATAACCTAGGATCTTGTTCTGTTTCTGAGACAGTGGGAACAGGAGTTAACATTTGACTAATACCACCTAAAACCAATGCACCACCTATGGCTATAGTAGCTTTTGTTAATGCTCCTGCGGAAGCAAAGCCTGGTGCATAAGGAACTGCAGCAGGATTAAAAAAACTTGCAAAAGTTATTCCACCAGTTGCCATTCCTATACCAATTAATGCAGCACCAAGTAATATTTTTCCTGTACTACCACCAGCACCACCGACTACAGGAATGATTTTTATATCTTCCTGTCCATTTGGATAATGTAGTTCTTCTTCTTCTAACTCCCAACTATCAACAGCAACTTTATAATATCTATCTGCCATATGTTTTTCTAACTGTGGAAAGTTGACTACTAAAAATCTTATAGCTTGAGCAGCACTATGCACTTCAGCTTCAAAAGTCTTTTGACCTAAAAACTTTGCCAGTTCTCCGTATAGCTTAATTTTACGCAGCATAACGAATCCTTTTACCTATACATTTTAACAGCCATTCATCTAATAGATCACGACTTGATAACCTATTTTGTAGATGATGTAAAACTGTTTGTTGTCCTAAGTAAACACCAATATGATTTAATCCGCTACTACTTATTGACATTAATAATAAATCTCCATATCTTAAATCTTCTGTTGGTAATAATTCTCTAAATCCTGTTTTTGCAAAACAATTTACAAACATTGGGTTCTTTACAAAATCCTCTGGATTATTTGGTCTAATCCAATCAATAAGTTCTATTCCTAACTCTTCTTTATACCAATCTCTACATAAACTCCAACAATCAGTAACACCCCAAACCCATGTCCTACCAATTAAAGGAGCTTCATAACCACAAGGTTCACAATAACCCCATTGTTTTAAATTAGGTTGAACTATCCACCATTTTAAATCTGATTTTTCACAAGCAACTCTATCTGCCTCACTTGGCTTTTCACTTGTAACAGGATGACTATGAACAACAGCAACTATTTCACCTTCATCTTCCGCTTTTACCCAATCATCTGCGTCAATAATAAATTGATCTTTTGGATCAAAAGCTAAATTTTTACAAGGAAAATATACTTCTTTCCCTTTTTTAATTATCAAAAGACCACACGATTCCCTTGGATCTTCTTTTATTGCGTGTTCTAGTGCATCATCTCGCCACATTATGAGAAAAAAGTACCAATTCCAGGAAAATCTGCTGGTAATACTTGTCTTTTAGGTAATCTAACACCTTGTATATCATAAGTAGCAGCTAATTCAAATTCAACTATGTCTCTAGTTTCTGTAGATTTTCGATCAATTATAAAAACTTGTTCATCAAATGTAGCAGTAGGATCAGGTGTACCAAATGGATTTATACCAGCCTCCATATCTATTAAACTTCCATTTTCCTGCACTAAAAAATTACCATCTTCTAACAAAATATCACCACCAAGAAAATTAACATTATCAATATATCTACTTAAAGTTCTAATACGAGTAACTTTTGCTCCTTCTAATCCTTGAGGTAAAGTTAAAATTATTGTTGTAAAAGTTCCTAATATATTAGATATTCTTAAACGTGGTCTAGGAGTCTGTTTACCATTAAATTCAAAACCTTCAGCTTCTATTGGCATCTTTGTATATTCGATATTATTAAAAATTACATTGCTATTTGCATTAGTATTTACTCCGTTATGAAAATAATATTTTGTGTTAGAACCATGAATAGCAGTTATCAGTTCAAGTTGAAAAAGCTCGATAATACTACTTGGATTTACTTTTTGTAACTCAGATACAGGGCTAGTCATTAAGGTTCAAATACTTGTTGAAATGTCATATTTAACTTAGACCTATTTACATAGGGAATTGTTTTATCCCAACTAAGACATACCCACTTATAAGCAGCACCACTTCCAGGAGGTTGCCAATCAAAAGAAGCACCATCTAAAGCTCTTGCCTCAAGAAATGCCTCTATAACATCAGAATCTGCTTCACTTACATCAAAACTAAGCGACCAAACATATGGAATTGTATTTAATCCAAATTTAATTCTATGTTGGTAGCCATCATTAAATTGAGTAACATTTATTTTAGGTGTTGTAGTCTTACGAGCATTGTAAGTAGGTTGAATTGATGGAAAAGTAGCCATTAACTTAATAAACCTCCTGGTCTCCTTTGTTTAATTAATTCTGATTGTATTGCCGCTGATAACATTTGTCCTAATTCCTTACCCCTTTCTTGATCACCTTCAATAGAAGATCCAGAAGCATCTACATTTACTACAACATTAGTTGAACCACCCATATCAGAATTAGGAACTATACGACCACCTGCGTTTGGAACAAACATTTCTGGTCCACGTTCTCCAACAATATATCTTTTATTTCCACTAACAGGACCACCATTAGCTCTAAAGAAACTAGAACCTGGGAATAAACTTGTTAAAAATGTGTTTACACCAAATCTTATTAATGAAGTTTGAATCTCATTAAATACACTACGTGCAACATCTCCAAGAGTTTTAGTACCATTTATTGCACCTTGGATAGCACTAACTAAACCATTTTCTATTGATTGACCAATACTTTCATATAGTGACTTAAGTTTTATTTCTTGTTTTGTTAATTGATCGTTTATTCTTATTCTTGCAGCATCAATCTCTTTTATTGCTTTCTTAACTAATAATATTTCTTCTTCAACACTCTTAGCATTTCTTAAATCTTCTCCTAACTTATTTTGTATTCTTACTTTTTCTAATTCAAACTGTAATCTTCTAGCAGTTTGTTCATCTCCAAGTTTTAAAGCTCTAGTTATGTTTGATTGTATTTCGGTTTCTTTTGTTATTAAATTAATTCTTCTTTTTAATTTTTCATTTCTTAATTGTTCTGTCTCATTAATAATAAATAATTGATCATTTATGCCTTTAGTTTGTAGTTTAAATTTTTCATTAAATGATTTTATAATTGAGTTATATGCTTTAGGATCACTTTCAAAACTAACACCTGCTTTCTGTAACGCTGCATCTTTTTCTCCTTTAAGTTTAAAAGCTATTAAATCTTTTTCTATTTTTAGATTTTTTCTTTGTGCTTCAAATGTCTGTGCTTCTTTACCTATTATTTTTTGCTGTTCTATTGATAATTGAGTAAATGCACGATCTCCAATTTTATTAAAATTTCTTTGAATTTCTAAACTTTTTTCAGCAGAATTTTGTAAAAATCTATTAAACCTTTCAAAAAATTTATCTACTATTGCTAAATCTGGAATCAAACTTCTTAAAGTAGAAGCTCCTCGATTAAATGTTTTAAATATTTGACCAATTAAATAAGATACAGAACCAACTGCCTTTAATAAAGGAGCACCTAATATTGCTAAAGTTGTTCCTGCACTATTAACAAGTTCACTAAATCCTGCATTTAATACTTCAACTGATCTATTTATATCTCTATTTACATCAGCAGTAGCTCCAGTCCTTTTAAATACTTCCTCTGCAATTAAAGCTCTTGCTTGTTCTTTTTCTCCAATTTCTTTTAAAAATTTGACTTGATCTCTTAATGCACCATTAATGATAATGCTTTGTTCTTCTAACTTTTCAAAACTTATTTCTCTTATTGCATCTCCTAAAGCATTAGCTCTTCTAACTAAAGTTTCAAGCTGTTGACCTATAGCACTACCAAATATTTGAGCACCAAATTCTTCTCCTGGTCTGGCTACAAAACTTCCAGCAAGTGAACCAGCAATAGAACCAATGCCTCCACCAAATAGTAATGGAAAACCTGCACCAAGTAATCTACCTTGTCTTTGCATCTTTCTATCTTTCTTTCTTTGTCTTATATTTCTAAGTGCTCTTTTAAATCTTTGATCTTCTATTTTTTGTTGTTTTTTCATCTCTGCTGTAGCTTTTTTCTCATCTTCTAATTTTTTCTTTGATGCTGTATCACCAGATTTTTTCTTTCCTCTACCACTAGCTTCATTTGCAGCCGTTTGCATATCAGCATTAATTTTTAATTGTTTACCTATAGCCTTACTAATATCTAAGAAATCTTTTGAATTGACTTCAGCCATCTCCAACATTCTGTTAAGTAGACCCATAGCCTCTCTACCTGCAAGAATAGTTTTAGGAAATCCTCTTATCTCTTTCAATCTGGTCTGAACGCTACCACCCATAGCTCCCTGCATAGCTTCTTTGTTACCAGTTGCCTGTGCAAATGCAACAGCTTCCATTCTTATCTTTTTAAAATTACCTGCGATCAATGCAGTTGCTTTTTCTTGCCTACTAGCTGCACTATTAGCAGCATCAAACGCTTTTCTAACTAAACTTAATTCATCTCTGACTTTTCCTATTGAATTACCAAATCCTGTACTTCTACTGGTATCAAATAATTTAGCAACTATATTGTTTCCTTTTTCTATTTCTTTTCGTAATCGTTTTGCTGCTTGTTCTGCTGCAGAAGTATTTAATCTTACTTTCTTTTTATTTAATTTATCTATAGTTTTTTCTAACTTCTCTATCTTTTTTAAAGACTGATTTAACTTAGTCTCAATCGTATTTATTCGTATATTTATCTGTTTTTCTGCCATCTCGACCTAATTAGACAAACTTATATTCTATTCTACCTTGATTTGCGTGAAAAACCTCTTTTAGTTTGTGCTCTTTCTTCTTCTTTTTTACTTTCATCATTTTTTAATTCATAAAAAGCAGCCCAACCTATCATCTCTTCAATAGTTAAAACTTTACACAGTTCAATTACAGTGATTTTTAATTCACTAGCAAGAAAATATATAAAAAACCAATCAGGATTCGCTTTTCAAATCGGCTTTTGCCTCTTCAACCTCCTTACCCTCTCCAGCTTCTAACATTGCTAATTGTATTTCTTGTAAAACAGAAGCAGCAACTTCTCTTCTTAATGATGCTTTATCTCCATCAGCAAATATTCTTTTTTTGTCTTTATCTAACGCTTTTTCAATCATTAATTGCAAAGCAAAATCATTTGCATCTTCAGAATTAGTTTTTTGCTGAATCATCTCACGTTCAGCAATAGTTAACGGATGCCAATAGATAGTAAGAAGAATCTCATCATCTTGCTTTACATCATGTTTGTAAAGCTGAGAAACACCAAACTTGTTTCTTAAAAGATCAACTGCTCTAGTCATGTTATTGTATAGCTATTAGAAGTATATCAGCTATTAGCAAAAAAAGCACAAGATATAATTCCAAGAAAATGTGAACGATCTTCAATTTCTACAGGAATAATACCGCTTATTTCTCCTACTGTCGGAGAACAGGAAAATGGATCTGAATAGTTAGAAGCATTTATAGAAGTTAAACCATCTATCACAGCTTCGCCTATTGCAGATAAAACAGAAGAACCTTTATTTTTTGGAACATAAATATTACATTGAATTGCACCAGAATAATAATCTGATGCTGCACCTTGGGCTTGTATTGTTGATTGATTAAATGTAATTGAAGTACTTATATATTTTTTTGTTTTTCCAGGGGTTGTAAAATTTACATTGTCATAAGTAATAATTACAGTATTATCTGCTGCCACAACTGCATCAGTAATAGCTTTTTCAAAAGCTGCTCTTGCATTAACTAAACTCATAATTTTGTATATTTAGAACCTAATGCTGGAGCAGTTCTACCAGCTTCAACACCTTGATACAATACTTGACTATCAGCAACTCTTACATCTGGCTGAATATTACTTCCACCAAATACAAATTCAACAACTTGACTAATAGTTTCTACATAAGTCAATATTGAACTATTTGGAGAACCTAATGCTTGTTTTGCATATTTAGCTCTATTACCTATAAATACTGTTTGTCCAAATTTAAACTTTTTATTAAGAGGGTATCGAGGTTCAATAATTGGTGCTGTTTTTATTCCATTATCTCTATCTTTTTTTACTTGTGTCCACGGAGCAACTCTTTCTTCAGTTGCTAGAGGTCTATATGTATTAGCATCCCAACTCGAAGCAAAAAATCCAGTATATTGAGGACTTTCTGATGGTAAATCGGTAAGAACTCTATTTATTAAATTATTAAATTGGGTGTTTAATTCTCTTCTTGTTTGTTTTCTTATGGAATCTGTTACTGGAGTTTTACTCATTAGAATCTCCCACGAATAGTAAACAAATAAGTTTGTCCACCCTGTAATGTACTTATATTAACTATCTTTGCCACTCTGGTTGACCCTGCGTAAGTTAATGTAATCTCATCATCAAGATCAGGTTGATTATCTCCAATAAGATCAGGTGTTATATAAGTTCTAAATTCTCTTATTTCTTTACCTAAATCTTCTTCTGATCTAATAAATTCAATCGGAACTTTAATACTGTAACTGGTGTCAGTTGTAGTATATGCACCTGTGCTTGTGTTGTAACTGCCAGATGTTTTTTTTGTGTAAGTAATAGAAGTATCAAGTGAACTTCCAAGAGTTGAAACAACATCTTTGGCAACGCTTTTTAATAATGAATCAAGTTGACCTGCCATTATCCTCTAACTACCCTCATCTGAAAACTACCTGCACCACCTAGCATATATGCTCCAAGATAACTTTGTAGCCATGGGTAAACATCTAAAATATTATTAACAGAGCCAGTTCCCTGACTCGCAGTATTATATTTAACTTGAATATCTCCTAACTTAACTTCTTCAAAGTTTCCATCTTTTCCAGTAGTCCCTGTAATTGCATCTGTATCATTTGCCAAAGCTCTAGCTAATTCATATTGTGCATACTTAATTCCATTAGGAATTTTAGAACAAGCTAGTTCAACACCATCTACTTGATAATTATTTCTTGGAAACTTTAATGCCTGTCC
>CETW01192192.1_pt1 | contig 15188 bp, 27 predicted proteins | sample 361381 | NCBI WGS metagenome assembly CETW01 (sample SAMEA2620570, study PRJEB7988) | marine metagenome | isolation source: saline water (ENVO:00002010), including
TATGAATAAATTAAGATATTGGTTAGTGCCATTCCAGACTTATAAAGTATGGAAATGGCGTGTAAGATATATAGCCTTGCGTAATTGGAATAAAGATATTTATAGCGAGGTTCCAACTTTAAGGGAAAAATATCTTAAAAAGTAATTATCATTCAGCATTCTTCCGACTTCTTGAAGTCAGAATGCTGACTGATACTTATTAGAAAGGAGTTAATCTTAATGAGTATTTAGTTGCAATGATACATACGAGTAAGTAGAGAGTTCATGATACGAGTATGTATGGCAACCATCGGTACAAACCCAGCGACACAACAAGCTGAGCATGACCAGAGTGTCGCAGTGTGTAATTATCAATCAGTATTCTTCCGACCACTTGTGGTCAGAATACTGACTGATACTTATGTATCTTATCTATTTAAAGAAAGGAATAAAAATGGATAAATTTAAAAATAAAAAAGTATGTAGAGTATGTAAAAGCGAAATCGTTTTTAAGAAAGATGCATACTGGAAACCAGCTAAAAATGGTATGACATATCCCCTTAATATACATTATGGTGCGTGTAGCACCAAAGTGTATTTAAATGGGGATAATGCTTGGGAAGTTTCTAAACAGGAACTAACCAAGATAGACCAGCTAAAGCTGGCACTATTTAAATAATCAAATAAATTACTGTCCTTCCGAACTCTTGAGTTCAGGACAGTAATTATATATTGAAAGGAATATATATGATTAAGTATGGTGTAGATAACTATTGCATGTGGTGTGAATTACCCGAATGGGATAAAGACTGCCACTGCTATGAATAACTGAAAGGTATAAATTGATTGTTGAAACAATTTACTGCCACGAATGTGGCGTAGAACATACTGCTGATTATTTCTATCATGTGTATCACACAGGATAGTATATATCACTCATCTTTCTTCAGACTTCTTGAAGTCAGAAAGATGACTGATATATATTATGTAAGATAATAATATATATTATGAGACATAAGCGATTATAGAAAGGATACTATGTCAAAACCAATGCAACCTGTAGTGTGTGGAATTACAGGTAAAACACTTACCGAATGGCGTGAACGCACATTCGTGCAAAGATACATTAATGGTTCTTTGCAAACCATTCCACTTTATCTCGATATCAACGAGGTAATCGCATTGCATAAGCAAAGCGAAACATACTTAGCCAAGAAAGAGGCTAAGGCAGCGGAAGCTGCAACTGATACTGAGGAAGTATCAGAAACTGCTGAAACTAAAAGCACTGATGTGCTTGAAGGTACAGCAGCCTTTTAAACCGATAGGTTTTACACTCCCTATATTGTATAATGTAGGGAGAGTAAAGTCTGTTGCTATAATGATAGCTACATACTTTCGCAGATAGCACACTGCGTTAATAAAAAGAGAGTGCTACATCATGAACCAAACGCTTAAGTAGCCATACCATTGGAGTATGAAGTAGGTTAGTAGGTAATGACTGATGTAGCAAGAGATATCAATGAAGCAAGAAAGGTGATAGTACCAGTATGAATTGATGTAAACTATAAACTCAGGGCGTTAGTGAATTAGCCCAGGGGAGTGCTTACTCCTGGAATTAGCTAACGCCTGTACTGAAATTGTCTAAAGAAAGGATAAACAAATGGACATAGATAAAGTAAAGTGTGCACTTGAAACACTCAAGGACATACTAGAACCTATGGACTTTGAACAAGTCAAAAGGACTGTTGGAAGTGCAATCATAGACTATCGTCAAAACGAAGGCGAAAAACGATATACAAATGACCTAAGTTATTTGAATATTGATATGAAGCTTGATGTTGACCAATCTGACTATGAGGATTTGCCCTTCTAAAATCCTAGTTGTTGTCTGTCGCTGTTACTTTTACATCAGCGACAGCCAACATATGAAAGGAATATATGATAGATAAACTAGATGAATTAAACAGAAATCAATTAAAACAGATTATAGTGTGGACGCTAAATGATTTAGATAATGCAGCTACATCAAGCAACTACCAAAAACTTGACGATAAAATCAAGGGTTGGTGTGCTATGTTAGCTGAAGCTGTCAGATATCAGATAGATAAAGCATTCAAACAAACTGTTCACGAAGATAGGAATTGGAACCAGTGGTTGAAAGACAATCCAACTGATGACGATTATATGGAGGAAGAATAATGGATAAAGATACAATCAAAGCATTGAATGATATAATGAGTACACTACAAAACATAGTGACTGCTATAGAAACTCAAGGCGAATTTAACAAAGCTATTGTAGCTAAACTAGAAGCACTAGAGAATATAGAATACATGATTAGTTAATTGCAGCCACACTGTAATGAACGAAGCTACTTACAATGCTAGTCCCAATAATTGCTAGCCATGCTAATACATTGCATGTCCCTGTTGTAGGTAGCTTGTAGCCTATTGTGCTTGGTAAAGTAGTACTGAGAAATATGAGTGCGGTTGAAAGTAATTAGCAATAATTACCAGTAGCACAAACAGTATTCGTACACAGTAGGTTACAAGCTATCTATAAGTAAGAGTTAGGTTAACCCCTGTTGTCCTAACACCTGAAAGTAGGTAGCTTGATAGGTATCAAGAACTGTACGCCATAGCGTGCTGTGGATAGGTGGAGGTACTTATCAAGCTATCTATATAAGAAAGGAAAGGAAATATAATGGCAACACTTACATATGTATCAACAGATGTAATGTACCAATTTACAATACAAGGTAAAGAACCAGGTATTATGTTTAACAATCCAGCAATGATGTCGTTAGACACAGGTACTATGACTGTTGGTAAGAAACAGTACAACAAAGATGACGAAGCAGAGATGCGTACATATAGAAATGACGCAGGTAATCTCTGTGTTCCTGCTACACAAATTAGAGCTTCATTCTTAGAAGCGTCTAAGATGTTTAAGCTAGGTAGAAGTTCAGCTAAAACTGTACTTAATCACATACAAATAGAACCGTTCGACTTAATAGAACTTAAGTCACATAAGAACAGGCCTATTAAAACATATGATACAGACGAACGCAGGGTCGTAGTATCAAGAGCTGGTATTATACGCACTCGTCCAGTAGTTAGAGAATGGCAACTAACATTTACTATTGTGGCTGACGAAAGTTTAATGACAGCTAGTTTCAAGGACACTGGTCTAGATGCATTGACATCCATACTTGCAGATGCAGGTAAGAAGCAAGGCATAGGCGACTATCGTCCACAAAAAGGTGGTAACTTCGGTAGGTATGTTATCACAGATGCGAAGGAGTTATAATGTCTAACAGACAAACTAAAGTAAAGCAGAGAGTATCTGCTAACAAAGACAAGATACTTAAGTTATCTAAGGGTGATATGTATTTGCCCTTAGATACATTAATACAAGATAAAAGTATCTATCCAAGACGTAATATTGTAGAGAATAAAGTCAATGCATATGCAGATGCAATCAAAGTTGGCGTAGTATTCCCAGCAATTATAGTAGAAAGCAAGAACGAACGACCAACAGGTAGAATACTAGATGGTTGGCACAGATACGAAGCACATCTTAAACTTAACAAAAAACAAATACCAGTTAAGTTAGTAGAATGTGATACAGAGCTTGATGCTGTACGTCAATCATATCTACTCAATGTAGAACATGGCTTACCATACTCATCAATAGAAATTAAACAGTATGTTAAGACAGCAGAAGAACTAGGCATGTCTATCAAACAAATTGCTGACGATATAAATAAACCTGAAAAGAAAGTACAGACCATGATTAAAGGGTTCGGTATCACTGCATCAGGTAATACTGTAGCATTAAAGAAAGGTCTAGGTCATCTAAATCAAAGTAGAATAACAAAGAAACAAGAAGCACTTAACAACAAATGGATAGGTCAAAGTGCTACTGTGTATGCTAGATTACTTAATCAATACTTAGAAGCTGGTGCTATGAAAGATGAAGATACAACATTTATTAAACTTATGGACCAACTTGTTAACACATGGTCAAAGATACGTAAAGGCTTATAGCCATTGGCTTGCCCTGGCTTGCAAGGCTGAGGTGCTGTCTGCTTGGGACGGGCACGCAGAGGCAAGGTAAGGTACATTAAAGTTTTTTTGTGGTGAGGAGGATAGAGGCCTGGCAAGTTATGAACCGCTTGGGTAAGGTTAGGTCGTGAAAGGCAAGGCAAGCATCATTTAAGTTTTTAATTTGCGGTCAGGATAGGTGGGGTCATGTTAGCCTCGCATTGGAATGGCTTGGTAAGGTTACACATAATTTAGTTTTAGTTAAAGGCGAGGAGTGCATAGGTGCGGTCCTGTGTAGAGAGGTGTGGATAGGTAAAGATATCTTTCCTTTCTGTACTGCCTTTGCTTTACAGAAAGGAAGATATGAACTTAATAGAAGAAGTACCAAGAGAACATAAATGCTTTACAGTTGTAATAGCATATGCAGAGTTCGATAGTCATGGGGATAAGAAAGGTTATCCAGATGATGAACCAGATGTATGGAAAATAATGGTACATGCAGCTGATAATATACAAGCTATTACAAGAGCTATGCATATTGTTATGTCTGCTAAAGCAGAGATAATGACTAACTTTATGTCAGGTTATCCTGATAAAGATAAGACATTTACTCTTGATGAGATAGAACAAATCAGACAACATGCCGAAGAAACAGGTACATTTAGACAATGGTTAGAGATAGAACCTACATCTATACAATGCCACCTTACACAGGACGAAGGTAAGTTGTTAGATATGACTACTACAAACATAAACCATATGATGGAAAACATTGGCGATGAAGCTGATGATTTCCTCAAAAATATAGAAAGGAACGACTAATGGAAAACGATTGTTGGAAACAAATACAAGCTGTACTAGGTAAGACTAGACGTGTATTATTATACGGCCCACCAGGTACAGGTAAAACATACAGTGCAGTCAAACAAACTGCACCACTTAATGCAGACGGTACACCTAATGTGTATCAGGTTACAATGACAGAAGATACTGCATCTGCAAACTTAGAAGGTTTTTATAAGCCTTCAAGTACAGGTCAGTTCGAATGGCATGACGGTATTGCAATACAAGCATGGCGTAATGGCGGTAGGTTGGTTATCAACGAGATAGACCACGCATCACCAGACGCTATGACATTCTTGCATGCTATATTGGATGACCAAGACATAGCAATGTTGACACTCAATAATGATAGTAAGGAAACAGTAAGACCTTCTGAAGGGTTCGAAGTAGTTGCTACTACTAACAGTCCACCAGAGAGCTTACCTCTTGCACTTAAAGATAGATTTCCTGTAAAAATCTATGTCGATAGTATACATCCAATGGCAATGGAACAATTCCCAGAAGAATGGCATGGTGTAATACATGATACAACTATGGTTGATGACCCTGAAGAACGTATATCTGTACGTGCATGGTCAGAATTTTTCGGCTTACAAGAACAAGGATTTACTCCAGAAACTGCAGCTAAGCTAGTATTCGGTGATAAAGCAGAAGAATTAATAGATGCCATAACATTATCTAAAGCAAATGTATAACAGTAAAGCATATCCATATCCCCAAATAGTTACTGGTGAAGACTGGAATGTTTACGAAAATACTGAGCACGACCCACAACCTAGGACAGACAACTTAAACAGACAAATGTATGTACCTATGAATAGGGAATGTGAAGAATGTGGTGTTAACCATGGTCGTATGATACGTAGACACGAACTAGGTCACGCTAAATGGTCCCCTAAAACTATGGGTAAACTAATGCGTGGTACTAGGGCTGACTGTATACATGCACTAGAAGAAGTACGTATTAATTATTTACTTGCAGCACGTGCAAAATTGCCATGTGATGAACCTGTATTATGTATGATACAAGTAGAAGCAATGATATTACGTATGATAAAGTCAGCTAGTGTTGCTGATATTATATTGTATATACTTGCTAGTAAAACATACGTCAATGACCATTATGTACTAGAAGCACAAATAAGTAGAGATGTTGTAAATGCATTTGATAAAGCATCTGATGATGAAACATTACATATCATTAGACAATCAGAACTAAAATTTGCAATACAAGTAGCTAATAGTTATGCAGCTAAACTTATTAATCATAGGTACAATCAATGGCCTAGTTATCGTAAAGTGCAAAAACTTGCAGAAAAATTATCTCATGTTATCAATGAGTTTATTGATAAACCTAAACCAGATGAAATACACGCACCAAAATCACAACCTGGACAATCAGAACATGAAGGTGAAGGTGAGGGTGATGAACAAATAGCTTCTGCAGGTAATGCAGATGAATTAGAAAAGCGTATGCGTACATCATTACAAGAAGATATGTTATATCGTTCTGGTAGTGGTATAGGTGAATGGGGTAAAATGGAAATACATGAACCTCCTATGTCTGTTAACTTACGTTCACGAATTAATCATGGACGTGCATATAGACCTATGGACTATGGTTACAATCCTAAATATATCAACAGATATTGTATAGATAAAAAGATATTCAAACAAAAACAACGTGTTAAAGGTGGCACAATACTAATAGATGCATCAGGTAGTATGAATTTTTATGGCAAAGACATACTAGATATTATGATGTTGTTACCTGCTGTAAACATAGCTATGTACAATGGCTATCACAATGGAGGTAATCTACGTATTATTGCTAAAAATGGTATGCGTGTTGATGATACATATCTTGATGACCATAGTGGTGGCGGTAATGTTATTGACGGTCCTGCACTACGCTGGTTAGCAGAGATGCCACCACGTAGAATATGGGTATCAGATATGAAAGTATTTGGTATAGGCAGAAATAGCAATGGTTACAATTTACTTAAAGATTGTTACGATATATGTACAGCCAATAGAATTATTAACCTCAAAGATATTGACGAGGTAAAAGAACATGCATTAAAACTGAATGTAGTATAGTGGTATGGAATATAGTAAACACGCAAGTGTGTTAGTGTTCCTTTCCGCTAATCAAAGCTATATTTAGTAGCAGAATAGAGTGCAGGGAGAACCTGCAACAGGTGATAACCTCATGAATGTCAACAATCAACCCATAGTGAACACTGCTACACATACCAATTCTTGAGGGACCCGTTGGCATGGAGTGACGAAGCAACGAAGCTAGCACCTCCTAGCGAGGCAGCGAGGATACGTAATGCCAGAGGGTTCCGATAGCTGTAGCGAGTGGTGACACGCAGCAACGAAACAAGGAGACACTCCCCCCGAAAGTATCACTGGAGGGGGTTTACATTTGATTGAGTAGGTGACGCAGTGAGGCCAAGTGTTGCCACGAGTGATAGAACATTTGAAAGGATAAACATGTAATATCAATTAACAACCTATAAATACAGTCTGCGAGATGAGCAAACGTTGGTACTGATAGCGTTTTAAAATGTAGTAAAAAGCTAATGCAAATAATTATCAGACCTGGCACACTAAGATAAACTCTGAGTTGTACGTCATAGCAACGGGGTACCTTCAGATGCACTAGATGTGCACGCCCTCCAACAGGCAAGTATAGACGTTGGCGTAGACTGTACGATTAGGTCCTTGTAATATAAATAACCATGAGTATAATGACAACAATGGATATAGATGAATTACTATACGAAGCAGAAAATGGTAAACGTAGTGCTATCTTAACCAGGATTACACCTGAAGCACAACCCTTTTGGGATGGCTGCGAAGAGCGTGTAAAGAATGGTACACCAATTAAACCTTACGTTGTATCTAGGTTACTTAAAGAACATTTTAATATAAAGATAAGTGAGTCAGCAGTACGACATCATTTCGAAAACATAGCAACGCATGGCTAAATCAGATAAAGAAATTAACAAGCTTATAGCTGAAGCTGAATCTCATAAAATTCAAGAACTAAAAAAAGATAATTTACGCTTACTCAAACAATTAGAAAAAGCTAAGAATAAAAAAGCTGATATGATTGACGCTGTATATCAGGCAGTTTCTACAAACCTACGGACGTGGGATAAACCTAAAATACCTAAACCTAAACTACATAAAAAAACTAAAAACGAAGAAATAGCAGTAGCTATATTAAGTGATGTACAGTTAGCAAAAGTAACACCAGATTACAATACACAAGTAGCAGAAGAACGTGTAGTTGAGTATGCAAATAAAATAGTAGAGCTTACTAATGTACAACGTTCAGCACATCCAGTTAATAAATGTGTAGTACTAGCAGCTGGTGATATAGTAGAAGGTGAGCTTATATTTCCAGGTCAAACACATCTCATAGACGCTAGCTTATATAACCAGGTAACTATTGACGGTCCCAGAATATTAACAAAATTTTTTGATACATTGCTAGCAAACTTCAAAGAAGTAGATGTTCATTGGGTTATAGGTAATCATGGTAGCCTTGGTGGTAGAGCACGTAAGGATTATCATCCAGATTCTAATGCAGATAGAATGCTTGGAAAGATTATGTCTATGATATACAAAGATGAAAAGCGTATGACATGGACTATACCTGATAGTACAGGTGATAATCACTGGTTTGATATAGCTGATGTAGGTGAAGGATGTAAGTTTTTTGTGTGGCATGGTGATAACATACGAGGTCATTCAGGTTTTCCCTGGTATGGCTTTGGTAAGAAACTGTTAGGATGGAAAGCATTAGCTAGTCGAGGCCTCATGCCCGACTTTGACTACGCTATTGCTGGTCATTTCCATACACCTACAACTATGTACGTCAATGACGTAAGGTTATGGGTTAATGGTTCTACTGAATCATACAATACATATGCATTAGAACAGTTAGCTAGTATGGGAAGGCCATGTCAATGGTTATTGTTTGCTAAACCAGGTGCAGGAGTAACTGCAGAATACCTAGTAAAGCTTGCAAATGAGGAAATATAGGGCATATAATATACATATGATAGACAATATTGTCAAGTCTAACTGGAAATTACAGAGTATAGAGTACAGTGGTTTAGGAAATAAGCCACACTTTATACTAATGAATGACAGTGGTAACGTTAAATTAGTACCTGTTGAGATAGGTATATATAATTTAAGGAAACTGTTAGGCTTAGAAGAAGAATAAACTTATCTTCGTGTTCGTCACTAACTGACTCTCACACGAAGATAATAGAAGGAAGGAATGTTATGGCAAATAACGTTGACTTACTATCTCCATTTCCACAGGAGTTAGTTCGTAAAGCACCCGCAGGAAAGTTCGGTGATTATGTGCCACACGCACATTATGTAGAACGCCTAAGGGACAGTGGAGTACAATACACCTGGCAATGTGAACCTGTATATGGTACACACAATGGTGATAAAAGAATAGTTGGTGCTAAAGGTACTATAACAATAGAAGGCATGGGTAGTTATGATGGCTTCGGTGATGTAGATACATTTAAGCTAAGCAATGCTAAGTTTAATGATGGCAGCAATCTTAAAGACGCAGAGTCTGATGCATTTAAACGTGCATGTATGAGATTTGGCCTTGGCGTAGAGCTATGGTCAGGCAGTAAACAATCAGAAGAAGAGGCTACAGCAGCTACTGAACCAGAAGATAGGGTAGAAGTAACTAAAGTAGACATGCGTAAGAAAGAGCATAAGCCTACACCAGAGGATATTAAACGTATGAATGACATCATGGACAGCATCGTAGGTGAAGGTACAACAGTAGATGATGAGATGCAACCTTATCCTAAAGACGAAGCACCTTTCTAATGCAAGATGTAAACTTTATAGCTAGCACTATACATGCAATGACTGAAGGTATTCAGAACAAAGAAACATTGCAGCGTATTATAGGTACTGCTAACGAGTATGCACGTACAATGAAATACCCTATGTCTAAAACAGATTGGACAGATGAACAAGTAAGCAAGTACTTTGCTATGATAGAACGACTTGTTGATATGCCAGTTGAATATACACAAGAGCAGTTTGATGAGTTATCATTAGAAGATAAACTTAAGGCTGCAGGTCTTGAAGCAACAGACAAAACAGATGGATTACAACAACCAGGTGGTCTTATCGGAGAGGTCGTAAAAGACATGGAACAACAAAACAAATATCGTGATGACTTAAAATGTCCATATTGTCAAGCAATGGTGTATGACAATCGTAACAGTAAAAAGTCAGATAAAAGTCCAGACTTTACATGCAGTACTAATGACCCTGTACAATGCGGAGGTCATACAGGTAAGTGGCGTAAGTCATGGTGGTTAGACAACAGCGATATACCAAAGGAGTGGAACATATGATTCCAGAATCATTCAGAGGTGAAGCAATACCAGCTTACATTAAAAGCAAGACGCAGTTAGTTGCGTATGTATTAACCAGATACATGGGAGAAAGTCCTATAAGTAACTGGGAGTTTGTAGCTGAGTTATACTGTCATAGATTTGGTGGTATTATACATAACCTTAGGCAGGAAGGTTATAAGATAACAACTTTACCTAGTAAAAAGAAGGGACTTGTACATTATTTTTGTACAGAAGTTCCATCAAAAACTTCTGCCATTAGCTAATGATAGAAATATTAGTCAGTTGTTTTTTCCCTATGGTTCTAACAACTGACATAATACCTGAGTATCGTGAATGTATAGAAGTACAAGAAAATATAATTCATGTATCTGAACATACTGAAATGTTATCCAGGTATTTTAAAGAGGAAGACATCCCTCGTGCATTAGGTATTATATACTGTGAGAGTAGCGGCCGCCCGCATGCTATCGGTAATAATACTAACGGTACTAGGGATGTTGGACTCTGGCAGTTTAATGATGATACATGGGCTTGGTTAAAACCTAAGCTTGGTATAATAAGTAAGCGTACTAACCCAGAGGTATCAACTGCAGTCGCAGCATGGTTAGTGTATAATGATGGATGGCATCATTGGAACAGTAGTAAACATTGTTGGAAAGGAACTGATAATGATTTGTTGTGGACACAAACTAGACACAGTATGCGTGGTAACTGACCAAGTATATTGTGATTATTGTGAGAAAGTATGGGGTCATGTAGATGACATGGTCTAACATAAACAAAATATTTAGAAAAGAAATAAACAAAATACTTAATCTTGTATGCGAAATATGTGGTGTAAGTTACATGACAGATTTTACATTGGTTAGGTATTGTAATGATTGTATAGAAAAATTAGAAACGGAGATGGATAATCTTGAGTGGGAATAAACCATTTGATGTAAATCGTGTAAACATTTTTACGCACCCTAAGTATATGAAAGTATGGGCACAGCAGTTTAATAAAGCATGTGGTAGTGATACGTTTAAGGTACAACCTGACATGGAAAAGCTTAGGTTCTTAATGGATAAATTTGTAACAGATTATAACTATCACTTAGAACAACTAGAAGGAGAAGAAGAATAATGGTATATAACACATCAAGCACTAGGTTTGCTAGTGCAACAGAGTTATATCATATAACGCCAGACGCAACCAGAATAAAATGGTACGAATGGTTAAACGAAAAGGCAACAGAGGCAGATAAAGCAAGCACATTTGGAGGTAAGCGTTTACTAGGAGTAACAGATAAAGGTAATCCAATGTGGGTAACTATGACTATTAAACGTGACACATTAGATATGAAAATAGAATTGTCACATGATATGAAAACAATACGTAAATCTAATTTATGTCCTAGAAAAGTAACTGTAGGTAATAATGAAACAATGCCTAGATTAGACCATGCTATGCGTCCTGCTACCAAAATAGACCATGGTGAAGTAACACAACGTACATTAGATTATATAGAACAACTAATTAGTTTTAATGAAAGTAAAATACATTACACTAAAGGTCAATGTAACAGCTTAATGTTCTTAAAAGCTGCACATTGTATATACAACGGCAGTCCTGATAAAGGTAAATTTAGAGCACAAGATGTTATGAAAACATGGAACTTACCTAAGGGTAGTTACTTTGTGATAGATTAATGAACAGAAAATTAAAAATAACGTAACATATCGTAAAGATTTTTAAAAAAAGAACAGACTATCTAAACTTTGGACGTTAGTATTATTTACCTAATCCTAATTTTTTAAGTCCTTTATTAAAAGCTACTGCTTGTTTATATGCTGAACGTCTAGTAACAAATGCTTTGTCTAAAGTTTTATATGCTCTGTCAGTAGGAAATCCTTCAGTCTTACCATGTCCATGTGTACCTATTAATTTACCCATCTCTACATACATATCATCAGCACGGTCACCTTTACGTAAAGCTTTATCACGCAATGCTTTGTGCTGCTTCATGCGTCTATTTAGTTCTTGTTTACCAAGACCTGAATATCCAGCACCTACTCCTCCGTCATAATGACCAGGCATTAGGGATTCAACTTTGTTTTACGATTTTTAAAATTTCTATCTTGCCATGATTGAATGTTTGGTTTTGGTTTTTTTTGATTTTTTGGTTTACCTTTACCTTGTACGCCAACGTCTATATTTCGCTTAACATGGTCCATTGCACCTGCATAATAATTAACTGCATTTTCACCAACCATACCTTTAGTCATTGCTCTGGTAATACGTTCTGACATGCCACCTAAAACATCACCACGGTATCCACCCATACCAGCACCTATAAACCTAGGACCTCCAACGTTTTTAAACCCAGGCATTATTTTGAAATCTGTTTCTTAGCGTATGTTTTAACAACTGCTAACGCAGCTCCACCACCAGCTAATGCTGCTAATTGTAATGTTTCTGCTTCTACACCGACTAATGGTGCAACTGTTAACGCACCTATAAAGGCTTCAATAAAAGTCCACACGGCTCTTTCTACCATGTCTTTTAATTCTTCACTCATTTTATAACTCCATGCTTCATTCCAAGGAGTCCACGCTACGTCTTTCTTAAACGTCCCATCAGAATTTCTTTTACGTTTGAATCGCTCAAACATTATCTATCCTTGTTAAGTATAGCACCTATACCTACGGCACCAAGAGTAGTAAATAATTTACCTTTACCCTTACCTTTGCCTTTTATTTTAGATAATCTTAATCTGCGTTCTGCATCTTTTTGTGCTTGCCTAGGTGTCATACCTTGTGCAATACCATCAGAATATGCTTTTTTCATATCAAATGGTTCATTAGATACAACAGCTTTAGGTGCATCAGGTGTAACAGAACCTACTTTATTACCTGATACTTTACTACCAGCACTAAAGTTTTTAATTTTTCTACCACCTGGTGTAGTAGGTCCTTTTCCAGCATCAGGTGTATCTTGTCTAGCAATTTGAGATTCAGGATTAGCAGGACCTAATTCTCTAAAATAAGTATCACCTTTACCTACTTCTACTGAAGATGAATCTCCAAAATCTACAGCTGGTCTAGGTAATAATGGGTTACCTTGTTTATCTAAACCTGTAAACGTAGGACCTCCTGGGTCTTTACTAGCTTTGCCTAATATACCACCTGTTTCTCCAAAACCTGGCTCACGATAATCATAAGGTACTTTTCTAGTATCGTAACCACCTACATAGAATCTTGGTTTAGGAGCACCTGGTTGTGCACCTTCACGTAATGCTTTTTCTACTGATGCTTGTGATTTAGAACTTCTAGATTGTGAGTATTCACTGTAACCTACATCTTCACCTTTAGGTAAAGGTTTTTTTATAACATCAACTAATTTACCATCTTTAATAACTTTTTCTTCTGTAAATTTTGCTGGTGCTAATTTATCTGTAGGTATTTGTCTAGCTTCTAAACCTGTTTGAATAATTGCTTCTGCTGATTTAATACCTTTACCTTTACCTTTAGAAGTAGTAGGTAGTGGTTTAGCATCTTCAATCATATACTCTACATTACCTGGGTCTACTCTACCACCATAAGCTGATGTAACTCTTTTACGTAATGCTGCAGTTTCATATGTTTCTCCCATAGTTTCTTGTGCAGCTTTAGATACTTTTAATTCTTTTTTAAGTTCACCTTGTAATCTACCTATTTCACCAGTAGCTTTCATTTCTCCAACACTATCACCAGATTTAATTGCTGATTCTAAATTAGATATTTCCTGGTCTATTGCAGATTCAATAGCTTCTTCTACACCACGTTGTGGTGCTAACATTTGACGTTGTTGTCCTTCAAAAGGTACAGATTGTTTATTACCTACAGGTCCATATTGTGTAGGGTCTGATAAAGGACCACCTGCAGTAGAGCCACCACGGTAACCTGTGCTAGCAAGCTCGTCCATTTCTCCACCAATAAAATCCATTTTTCTTTGTTTTCTTAAAGGGTCCTTACCAGATGGGTCATATTCAGGGTCAGATTCTAAATAATCAAAACCACCTTCATCACTATATAATTTTTTACTTTTAGGTATTTTAACCATTATGTTATTCTCCTGCCGTCTAGTTTAGCAGACAAAGTTTGTACTTCACCACTTATCTCTTGTAATTTTTCCATTACATCAGATGTATTTTCTGGTGTATTAGTTGCATCACCATCATAATCTATGTAAGTAACTTCTACATCTTGTCCAGATTCAATAGCTGCTGCAACACGTGGATACACGAACTTGTATGCATCAACACTGCTACCAATAAACCCATCTTTAGCTATACGATTATTAGTTTGTGTGTTACCCAGTATTAAACAACCTGCTGTATGCTCATCAGTATTACCTGTATGCCATAATATGTATTCAAAACCTGGTACATTTTGCACATGTATCATACCCTTGTGCATAACACCGTATTTACCACTATATCTAGTATGAAAGCCACCTTCAGTACGTAGTTTTAACTTGTATGTACCTGCAGGAATCCTTGTTTCACCCCAGACTTTTACGTCACGTTGTTCATCTTCTAATGTGTACGCAAGAAACGTACGTTTACCATTATTAATTTCAAATAACAAACCAGATGTAGAATCTTTACCACTACTAATTCTTAATACTTCATACTTCAAGTTGTACTCCTTGCCATACTTTACACCAACCATAGGCTGCTACTTCTTCAATAAACTTAGTACAATAATTATTAACGTAGTGCATACAATTACTGCAGTACTGTCCAGGTTTAGGACTATTGACAACGTATGCTCCAGGTAGATTGTGCATTATTTCTTAATTTTCTTTATCTTACCATTTTTAGTTCTAGCAAACTTATGTGTTTTAGTTTCTCTAATAAGAGTACCATAATGT
>CETW01054250.1_pt1 | contig 15069 bp, 8 predicted proteins | sample 361381 | NCBI WGS metagenome assembly CETW01 (sample SAMEA2620570, study PRJEB7988) | marine metagenome | isolation source: saline water (ENVO:00002010), including
AGGATGAAGACTTTGGTGTAATCAGAGTAGATTGCGCATTTTAATTAGAATCGGGTGGCTAGCGATAGCCACCCCTTCTTAAAAACAGGAGTTTAAAAATGACAGAAACAAAAATGAAAAGAATGACAGTAAAAGCTAGTGAAGATGTATATGTATCTTTAACTACTGGTGATGCAGTAAGACTAGCCGCAGGAGAAGAACGAGAATTTCCAGAGTATATTGCTTATGCTTGTTTACAAGCTGGTTGTACAGAAGTAAAAGTTCCAACTATTGACGAAGTAATAGAAACAAGTAAAAAGAAAACAACAAAGAAAAAATAGTTAAATGGCAGGTACGTTACAAGCACAACATATTTTATCTAGAGTACGTAACATACTCCAGGATAATACCGGTGTGCGTTGGACTGACGGCGAGATGTTTGACTACTTAAGTGATGGACAAAGAGAAATAGCAAACTTGAGACCTGACGCTACTGCTACACACAGTAATGTACAATTAACAACAGGCACTGAACAAACTATACCCACAGATGGTTTAAGACTTATTCAAGTAATACGAAATATGTCAGGAACAGCTACAGATGCTACTGGCGCTAGAGCTATTTCTAAAGTAAATATTGGAGTATTAAATAGCGAAGAACCTAGTTGGCACGATCCTAGTGTAGCTGGTAAAGCTGCGCACGGTACAATTGTTAAGCATTTTATGTTTGATAGCAGAGACCCACGTAATTTTTATGTTTACCCCGGTGTCTCCGGTAATGCCTATGTAGAAGTAATTTATTCTAAAAATCCAACTAATATTGGTGCTGCTACCGATCTTATACAAGTAGATGACACTTTTGCTAATGCTTTAATGAATTTTGCTTTGTATAGGGCTTATTTAAAAGACGCAGAAAATGCGGGTAACCAACAGCGTGCAGTAAATCATTATCAACTTTTTGCACAGAGTTTAGCTATTGGACAAGAGTCTACAATAGTAAACGCTCCAGCATCGGAGGCTAACGTTGGCTAGTTTTGAATCCTTAGTACGCGATGTTTTACCTTATGTGCCAGGTTGTTCTGAGTCACTAATTGAAACTAATTTACGTTCTGCAACAATAGAACTTTGCGAAAAAAGCAAAGCATACACATATGATTTAGACCCTATTACTACTGTATCTGGTATATATGAGTACGAGTTTGACCAGCCTACCGGCACTGATGTGCATCAAGTATTGTGGGCAACTTATGATGGGCATGACTTAGATCCTATTAGTCCTAGAAGTTTAGAACTTAATTACCCAGATTGGCGAGATCGTGGTGGGACACCAACAGTATATTTACAAAAGACTCCTGATACTTTTTGGTTAGTGCCAGTGCCTAACTCAAATAACCAGTTACTTTTAAATGTAGCCTTAAGACCAACTAGAACTACTAACAATATAGATACAGATTTTAGTGATACTTATAGAGATGCCATTGTATATGGCACTATTTATAGACTATTAAGAATTCCTGCAAAACAGTGGACTGACCCTATGGCTGCTGCTGACTACTTTAATTTATTTCAAGAACAAGTGCGTCTTGCTGAATTAAAAGGTAGAGGTGGTGATACTGGTGTTAAGCGCACAGTTAAATATAAAAGTGCAGGATTATCCCCAAGGAAAAGATATGGGCGATATGGAAAGGAGTTAGATTATTAGATGTACTTTAAAGAACCCCAACTAACTGATATACGAGAAGTTTGGGAGGAAATAAGGGGCCCGATAAATTCTATACTCAGTGAGATACCTTTCTGTAAAGTTATACCGGAAGATATCTACAGTGAGTGTGTGAATAAAAGGGCGGAACTTTATGTTTCTTCTAGAGGTTTTATGGTATTAGCTATTGATACTGAATTTTTTTCAAAGACACGTAGTCTGTTAATTTGGATAGCATACGTGCATGAGCCGGGTAAACATAACTGGCAGAAGCATGTAGAATGGGTTAATCGAATTGCTAAAGAAGCAGGTTGTGAGTATATAAAAGCACAATCAGTAGTTCCAGAAATGGAACAATATGCAATAGCAAACGGTTGGAAAGTAACAGAAAGAATATATATGAAAGAGGTGTAATATGGGTGGTAGAAGCCAAAAACCAAATCCTGCAGATTATGAAGCAGGACCAGCTGAAAAAATGAATGCTGCAGTAGCTAAAGCTAGTAATGATTATTACGTAACTAAACTACAGCCTTTATTAATAAAACAAATTGAAGAAGCAGCTAAGCTTAATGTAGCTAGTACAGTTAGAGGATACCGACAAGCAGATGTACAACAAGCTTTAACTGATCAATTAGATTTAGCTTTAACTAGAGATTTTGAAAGTACAGCTAATAGTACTATGGCTGCGGTTAAAAGCACAGTAGATGCTAATACTCAAGCGTTGGCTGCAAAACGTGAGATTCAATTTGGTACTTTAAGAGCTGGTTCTGGTTTAACTAGCCAGTCTGCTGGGGCTTTAGCTACAGCTGCAAGAACAGAAGCTAGTACGGCTTTAGAAGATGCAAAGTCTGACTTAAAAGTTCGTCTGGCAAGAGCTGATATGAAGTTTAACGCTCTTAAGGGCGGTTTAAAGTTAGCTACTGGAAACTTAGCTTCAGGTTCTGCTGCGCTAGCTGTAAGTGAAACAGATGTAGATGGCAACCCAATAAAACCTAGTATTCTTACAAGGTACCGTCCTGGGGAAGAGGGTAAAGGTTTTAGAGCTTCAGGGATGTTTGGGTTACTCTAATGTTACAGTTAGATAAAGCTTTAGAACAACTACTAAGAGCCAACATGGGTTTGCTTGGAGTTGATAGTGCTAATAGCCCTATAGAAGAAGCTATTAATACTGCTAAAACAAAAATTGATAATAACGAAGTTAATACTGCCGTTAATATTGGTAGTGTAAATTATACCCCAACAACAACAGCGCCAACGCTGGCTGAGGTAGATGACCCAGAACAGTTGTTTGCTGACGTTGCTCAACAACGAGATGAATTCATTAGAAGTTATGTTAGGCCTTTTCAAGACGCTTTAATTGAACAATTAGATAGTACTGCTTTAGTAGACCAAGCCCCAGAAGATGCAGCCAGACAATCTGATATTCAAGAGGGTGTAGCTAGAAGAAACTTAAGTAGATATGGAGTAGAAGAAACAGCAGCAACTAGAAACGCTAGAAATACTAGTAATCAACTTACTAGAAATTTAGCTGAAGCAGATGCGGTTAATAATGCTAGATTACAACAACGTACCCAAAACCAAAACTTATTAGGTCAGTTAGTTAACTTATCTTTAGGTGCTGACAAAACTGCTTTAGGTATGCTTGGGCAAGCTTCTAGTTTACAAGGAGCTAGACAATCTGCTTTTACTAGCGCACAAGCGTCAGCTAAAGCACAAAGGTATGGTTTTGTTGGTTCATTATTTAGTATGATATAAAGTTATGGCAACGAATTTATTTGAATATTATGACAAAGTACGCTCAAACACTATTAGTGATATGGGTCGGGCTAATGAGGTAGCAGCAAAATTAGTTGAAAGCAGTGTGCAAAGTGCTGGAAATGCTATAGATATGATGAGAGAAAAAGTTTATGTTAACCAAAATGTAAATGACCCTATAACAAATTTATCCCTTGCTGTTGCTACTTACAACCCAGAGTCTTGGAAAGCCAATAATGGTGAACTAAATGAAGCTACTTTAAATACTGATTCTACAAAAAATTTAATAAATTCTTTGGGGATTGTACAATACGCAACAGGTAATAATACTTTTATTACTAACATAAAAGCTGATGGATTAAATGATGATAATGAAACTCTATTTCGTATAGAGTTAGGTGAAATAGAAGCAGGAATAGAAAGACCTAATGTAAGAATTCGAGCTTTAGACCCTAAAAAAACCGATGACCAAGGAGATTTAGTTCTAACAGCAGGTCAATTAAACACTCTTTTTGAGGATTACCAAAGAAACATTAGTATAAGGCGTAACCCTGTATTGGGTACACAAGAAGCTTTTGATTATGGTACTTTAAATATGGATCCAAGAACCGGAGAAAGTTCCGTTCAGGTAACAACTACTAGCAGACCTGACCTAACTAACATGGGCGGTCTTAGTGGAGATCCAGCCAAAGATAATCTGCAATATACCAACAATGCTGATAACGCTGCAGAAATTTTTAGCTATATTGAGCAAGCAGGACTTGGGCGTTCAGGAGCAAAATCAGCAGTAGACGAACTTCTATCTGGGACCCCAGAAGAAATTAATAATAGACTACGTACTTTAACTGATAGTCAGATCCTTAATTTAGAAGCAGAGTATGGTCAAATAATAGTAAACGCTGATCTTGGCGGTTCACGTGATCTTTTAAATGAGATAGATGCTGCAAGAACAACAGCTAAAAATGTTCTTAATAATCCGGATTTAAATTTAACAGAAAACGAAAAAAAAGAACAAAGGCAAATTATTGCACAAGCTAACCAACGTGAGAAAAGAGTACAAGGAGAGGTGGATAACCTTCTTAGTGGTGGTGCATTAGCTGCGCTTGGTGCAGTGCAAAGAAGAGAAGAAAAAGCACGACTTAAAACAGAGAAAAAACTTGCTCGAGACCCTCAACTAAATAGAGATGGACGTGTTTTAGAAAAACTTGAAATTAATTTTGCTAATGCTCCTGACGGTGTCCATAAGAATCAATTAGAAACACGTATAAATGAATTAAAAACAAAAATACAAAAAAGAAAAGATGCTCTTGATCCAGATAAGATAATTACTGCAACTACTGATGAAGTAAAAGCTGAAATAGCTAAAGTTTTAGAAAATCCTGAAAATTATCAAGGAGGAATATCTAAACTAACTGATTACTTAGTAGCAGAAGGTTATGAAATGAGTAATCAAACAAGAGCTGATATAGATAACTTTATACAATCTAAATATGTTTCAACTACAAATCCAGATGGTTCTCAGAGTGTAGTAGTGCCTTTAGTTGATGGAGTACAAGTTAGTAGCAACGGTCAGGTATCAGGTGTTTCTAGCACAGGCGCAGGTGACCGGGTATCTTCGAATACAGCAGTTAATCGAGCTTTTAATATTTTTAAAGCTTTAGAAAGAACTGCATCACCAGGTTTAGGCAAAGAAGATTTTTCTATTTTGTTAGAAACCATAAGATACACTAAAACTTTAGATGTTGAACAGTATAAAGCTTTTCAAGAGTCTAAAAAGAACGCTTCTACAAACTTGCATAATGCCCGTGTAAAATTTGCCCAAGATTGGGGAACAAATGCTCAACCTAAAATATTTACTTTACTTGGGGTTGCCGAAAAGTATTTAAAAACTAGGGAGCAAGAAGATTTTACTGTTGGAGAAGATAATACTGGGTTTTTTACTAAATATTCTGAAGTAATGTTAGAACCTACTGTCCAACAATTTTATCAAAGTCTTGGCCCTGATGGAAAGGTACCTCCTATATTTCAAGCTTATGCAAATCAATTAAATGCTTTACAAACTAGGACTCTTCAAGTTGTAGCAACTGAAGCTAATGAACCAGATTGGCTTGAGTGGTTTTTTGGTGCAGGATCACTAGATAACCCTCTTGCTGACGACCCTATTGATCCTACTGATTTTTTCATAAAACCTATTTATTCAACTGGTAGGGCAGACTATAAATATTCAGACCTTTACACTAGTAATGGAAAACGTAAATTAAAAATAGGTGGTGAGCCTATCAAAATATCCGCTTTTCAACTACAAACTTTAGGAGGCGAAAATGTTGGGGGCGAAATAGACTACGGGGACTTAGTTAAAGCTTTACAGAATTTAGAGGCAGTAGGGCTTAATCCTAGGAGTTTTATAAACCAACTTGAAAAAAGAGCTTTAATTACTTTAAGGAACTAATGGCTAATGAAATTGAAAAAGTTCTATTACGAGACAGTCAAGATTCTAAACCAGAACCTACTAGTCCTTTTATAGCTCAACAACAACAACAAAAAAAACTAGACGCTTCTAGTGCAGATTTATTTGGGCCTGGTCCTAGCACGGATACTGCAATGGTATTTGGAAGTGGGGAATACCTTAGAAGGGGAGTCCGCGCAGGTTCTGAACAAGTACAAGGTTCTTTTGATGGTATTGCTGCTATAGGTAATTTATTAGTAGGCGACCAAGAGGCTGCTCAAAGAAGATTAAATCTCATGCAACAGCATGATGAACAAATTCAAAATGTTTTAGCTCCTTTAGAAAATTTTGAAGAGTTTTTAGATGAACCTACTTTAGGTGGTGCTTTTAACCAAGTGTTACGAGGTGTAGGTCAATTTACCTACCCTGCAGCTTTAACTATTGGGGAAGCACTTGCTGGTGGTGTTATAGCTACTGCAGGTAGAACTGCTTTTACTAGTGCTGGTAGAGCTGCGTTAAAAGATACGCTAACTAAAACTACTAGAAAAGTTGGTAACTTAAGGGCAAATAGAATACTAGAGCCTGAACGTCTTTTACCAGGGCAAGTAGATGAACTAGGACCTATAGTAAATCCTTTTGAAGAACTATGGTTTAAAACTTTACGTAATAAAGGAGTTGATAATTTAACACCTGAAGAAAAAGTAGTTATGGATGTTTCTAGGAAGTACCTACGAGACGCTAAAATAGGAGGAGCAATTGGAGCCTTCGCATCTTCTGAAACCATGATTGCCCCTGAAATCTTAAGAGAGTATCAAGAAGCTGGTATGGACTTAACTGCAAATGAAGCTTTAACAGCTTTATTAGTTGGAGTCCCAGCGGCTGGGTTAGATGTGTTAGGGGAGGCAGTATTTTTTGGTTCTTTATTTAAACTAGCAGTTAGTAGCAGTAGGTTAAACAAAGCACAACGAAGAGCTGCACTTGGACAAAAAATATCTAAACAAGATTTAAAAGCAATACAACTTGCTCGTTTAGCAGAGCTAAAAGGTATAAAAGCTATTGGCGCTGCAGGACAACGTTATTTAAGAAAATATGAAAAACGTTCTGTATTACAACTTGCAAGAGACGTAGGAAGAGTAGCTCTTGGTAGTTCTTTAGTTGAAGGTACTACTGAACTTTTACAAGAAGAACTTATTATGTCACAAGCTCAACTTAATAATCCTACTTTTAATATAGAAGGTGCCGAAGCTAGGTTACGTAGAGGCCAGGCATTTTTTGATGGGGCAGCTGCGGGGGGTGCTCGTGGTACTTTAGGTGGAGTTAGTGCGGCAGTATTTAGACAGGCTAGGGATTTTATTATTAATAAAAAAGCTGACTTAGAGTGGCAAAATGTACAAGATGAAATTTATGCAGATGTATCAGATTTAGGTTTGCCAGAAGTAAAAGAAGATATTTTTGCACAGTTAAACACAATGGTTGACCCTGACTATAAAAGAGAAGCCGTTTGGTTACCTATAGAAACTTTACGTAAAAATGGTTTGTTAGATGAAACAGGTAAAGAGATTTTAGTAAACAGAGAAGCTCTACAACAGTTTCTTTTGCAAGCATACCAATCAGAAGGAAGATCTGAAGCTGATGTACCAGAAATACATATGTCTATTGATAAAGATGGGGCAGGGGTTTTATTAAGTGTTAACCCTGAATTAAATACTTTTTACAATAATCAAAGATTTGAAGACCAACCTTTGCGTGATGTTTTAACGCAAGTTTTAGACTTTGCTCCAACACCTGACACTAGTACAGGTAATGAAGTAGTAGTACAACTTTTAGAGAATGACAGAGTAGTGTGGGAACAAACTGCTTCCCCAGAACAAGTACCAGAAGTTGTACTAAAAGCTGATGAACAATACAAAAAAGATGATAAATACAATGTTATTAAAACTCAAATAGAAGAATCTGTAACTCCAGAACAGCTAGAGCTAGATTTAGTAACACCTGAACAAGAAGTAGCAGAGTTAGGCAATACTATTGAACAGCTAGAAGATATAGTTTTAGAGAAAATGGCTAACAATGATGACTATACCGCCGACTTAGAAGAGCTAGAAAGAAAAAGAAAAGAACAAAAGAAACGACAAGTAGTTATTAAATCAATAGAAGAAGTTGCAGAAGATAGAGTTGAAGCTAATAAACCAGATGAAGATGAAGACCCTATTATTAGAAACATGGCAGAAGAGGATGATAAAACTCCTGCTGATATAGAAGCAGAACTTAATGAAAGTTTTGCTGAAGCTGGTGTCAAACCTGTTGAGGCTAAAGAATTAACTGAGCTTGGTATAAGACCAGAAGACTTAGCTAATGTTGATGTTATTGGGCAAACTACTTTGGTTACTGGTAGAAAAGCTGATGCTTTTAAAAGTATAGATGAATCAACAATTAATAAATTAAGTGAAAAAGCAGCTAATGAATTAAGAAACTTAAGAGCTGATGCTCAAAGTTTTGTAGTAAGTGCAGAGCTTACTAACTCCGGCGTTTTTTATGAGGATAGTGCAGGAGAGTTAAGTAAAATAAATGAACAGTTTGAAGTTTTAAATGAAGAATTAGATAAAAAAACATTTCTTTTTGACCAGCTAAATAGTCCTACTAATGATATTAAAAGAAAACTTAATGAGTTAGCTTATGGTCAACAACGTGTAAAAACGTCAGAACCTGATACTACAGAACAACCAGGCGTTAGAGTTAAACGTATAAAAAAAGGCGAAAAAACTACCAAACCTACTTTTCAAGTTGATCGTACCTATGGAGCGTTTGACCAAGAAGCCTTTCAATTAGCAGTATCACGAGATAATTTTTTAAGTGCTCGTTATCCAGAATATAAAAGGCAGAGAGATAAACTTAAAAAAAGAATTAAAGAGTTAAGGGATTTTAGAGATAACTTAGAACAACAAAGAGATGAAGCACTTTCAAAAGCTAAACCAGCACCCCCAAGTAGCCCAACCAGACTTTCAGTAGAAAGTTTATTGTTAGATGAATTAGGTGTTGGTAAACAACGCCGCCAAGCTATTTTACAAGGCTCTTCTGTAGAATTTTTAAGAGAATTAAATAGATTAAATTCAGAATTAGAAGAAAGAACGATAACTGATGATACTGGTTTTGTTTTAGGCGAGGAAGCTAAAGACAAGATTAGATCCATGTTACATAAAGAAGCTTTAGAAATTAAACTCAACAATGCAGATATTTCACCAGAAGATGCAAAAAGATTGTCACGCGAAAAAATTCTTGAGGAAGTTGAAGTAGGCGGTGTACCTTTAAGACAGTTTGGAGTAGGTAGCGGGCCAGCTGTACGTTCAGTGCTAGCTGATTATATAGAAGAAGCAGAAGTTTCTTTAGTTGATCCTGAAATACTTAAAGCTAATAGTTCTATTTTAAAAGCTTTCATTACAGCACAAGAACAAGATCCTAACTCCGTGTACAAAATAGCTTCTACTCCAGTAATAATCCCAGGAAAAAACAATATTTTTAATACAGCAGGTTTTTCTAAAAATGCGATTTTAATTTTAGGTCCTACAGGGCCTCAAAGTTTTGTTACTAGTTCTGCAGATAATTCTTACCCTATTCAACAAACTCTTGGTTTTTTAAATCAACTAAACGAATTAGTGAAAACAAAAGCTATCCCAACTGTTGTTTTAGAAGAACGCTTTGGCGCTAATGTAGCTAAAGAATTGTTAGCTTTTGTCAGAGCTAATCAACAAGAACTGGGGTTAACTATAGAAGAAGGCTATCAAGCTATTTTTAAACAAAGAACTGCAGAGTCTAGACCTGAAATATATAATGAAAAATTTGCCGGTATGGCGCCTAGTGTTGCTGTGCAAACAGCTGTAACTACAGCCTTACAATCAGCTAATCTTAATAATAAAACTGGCACTACTAACATTAGGGAAAATAATCAAATTTATAATCCAATGGGTAGTGAAAAATCTGGTAAAGTTTTCTTTACTTGGCTTAAAAGAACTTATGATGGTCAAACTCCTAACGAACAAGTTTTATCTTTTAACGATGTCTTGGCGGCTGGAACAGCTATCTTTGATACTAAATTAGATAGCATTGAAAAAGGTTTATTACCTTACAGTTATAGAATAGCGTTAGGTTTTAGCACTATGCTAGAGCAAAAATTATTAAGTAATTTTGAAGATAAAAATGGCAAACCAGCTGAGATTGTTTTTAAGTATGATGTTGCTGGTAGAAAAAAACCAAAAGGCGAAATAGTTATTAGTAGCTTAACTCAAAAAATCCCTGACGAACTAACTGATTATCTTAATCCAGATGATTCAGTCCCTATATTTAGTGCAGCAAAAATAGCTCAGTTATCTACGCCAAAATTAGTAGCAGCTGCTAATGATGAAGCTCAAGTTAAAAAACTCCTTATTGATGAGAAAGCTAGTAGATTTGATTTACTTAATTTACCTGTTTACTACGACAACGCTAGTAAAACCTATAAAAGTGCTAAAGATTTAGCAGCTAATAATTTTTTAACTCCTTTTTATGAAAAACAAGAAAAGTTAAGAAGACCTAATATTATCAGAACAATATTAGATTTAGAGAAAAAAATAATGAATCCAAATATATCTGACTTAGACCCTGCTGCGGGTAGAGACTTATCTATAGAACAATATAGTAGTAAACCTATTTATAGCAAAGAGGAACTAGATCAAAGAGTTCAAGCTCTTTACCGAGATAAGTATGCTCTTCCTAATAAGCTTGTACCTGCTTTTAATTTATCTGATTTAGTCTTAGACAAAATTATTACCGGGGGGCAGATTGGAGTAGATATGGCAGGAGCTAGAGTTGCTAAAAAATACAACTTAAAACAATCTGTATTTGTAGCTTCTTATCCAAAAGAATTTATGGTGGATAGAAATAAAGGTAGAACTTTAGTACCAGAAATAAGAGCCTTATTTCCTGACTTAGAAAATACTCCACAATTAAAAAATTTAAAAGAAGAAGAAAAATTTTTAAAAGATTTATTTAAAGAGAACAAAGATGAAGTAGTAGTGCTTCAAGGAAAGTCTGGCTTTAAAGCAAGAACTGAACTTGTTGTCAAAGCTTCAGATGGTTTAATTTTATTTGCTGAAACGGATGGTAAGATGAGTCCGGGCAGTGCTTTAACTCAAACTTTAGCTGAACAAAATAATGTGCCTTTCTTAGTAAACCCTAAAACACCACAAGAAATTATAAGTTTTTTAACTACTAATAAAGTTAAAAATTTAAATATTGCTGGTGCCGGACAATCAGCTCCTTCTTTTATTAAAAAATTTGATTATGAAAAAATATTAGATGACACCTTTAGTTTGCTCGCTCCTTTAATTAAAACAAAAAAAGATGGAGAGTTATATAAAACAGCTGTGACTGCTAGAGAAAAATATGTAGCAGCAGCAATAAAAAATCCTGAATTATATTTTTTCCCTAGTTTAGAAGATAAAGTTGAAATTTTAGAAACTATTGCTAAAGAAGAAGATATTTTAACTCAAGACGATTACAGTAAAGAAGCTTTGTCTTTAAGTGAAATGGTAGGGGATGAAGAAGGAAAGCTTGATAAAGGTATGGGGGTTGCTGAAAGTGGGGCCTTTGGTGATGAAGCAGCAGAACCATTTGACTTTATTAGACAAAAATCTGCTACAACTTATGACCCAAAACTTATACGTCAAAATATAAATGGTGAAACAATATCTGGCAGAGTAGGGGCATTCGATGGGCCGGGTGTTTTTATAGAAGATCGAGTTAGCTCTCAATACCGAGACCTTGCTACTGCTGAAGGCGAAGGTGTTGGTAGAGAAATTTTAAGTTTACTTAGAAACAGAAATAGAACCCCAGCACAAAACCAAGTTTTAAACACGTTAAAAAGAACGGGTGGGGATTTCCCAGATATTAGTGATCTTGTTGAATTAAGAAACATAATTGCTAATGACCAAGGTTTTAAACTAACTAAAGCAGCGCAACTTGTAGATCCCATAAAAACACTTACCGATGTAGCTGTTCAAACTTTAAGTTTACAAAACAGAAAGATTTACGTCATGTTTGCTAACAAACCAATTATTTTTGATGACCCAGCTTTGAATAAAAAAATTCAATCACTAATACATGATATTCCTGAAGGCAAAGAAGTTTCATTTGTAGATGATGTATCAAGACCTGAAACAATGATGATTTATAAAGGGTTAGATATTATTGTTTTAAAAAGCCCAACAACTTACACTTCTTTATTAAACGCTACTTTGAAAAAAACAGTCCCTGATAAAAACTTACAACTAGAGTTAGCTGAAGTAGAAGGTATTGTTTTAGCAAGTTTGTTACACGCGTACGGGCATTCTTTCTTTCATGAGTACCACAAAGGTAGAATAGACCCAAGCACAGAGTTAGGTAGAGCTTTGATGGATGAGCATGCAACTCAAGTAAAAGACCCTAACGTTCCAGCACAATACAAAACTAAACACGGGTTTGAAGAAAAAATAGCAGATAGTATTGCGCAAGTAGTTACTAAACAAGCTACGACAGATTTATCTACACGTCAAAAAGCTTATGCTGCTGGAGTGATTGCAAAGATGAAAAAATACTACAACACTTCTAAAAGTAATTTTCTTAAAAGAATTATTGGTAGGGTTGTCGCTACACCATCTAATACTATAGAAAAATTAGTTACTGAAGTTGCTGAAGACTTTGCCGGTACTTATAGAGATAGAGGCAGTGGGGTACAAGAAAGTTTTAGGTTTGCTGAAGAACTAAAAAATGAAGACCCTATTTTGAGGGATATGAAAGATGAAGATTTTGAAAAAGCTTTAGATGATATTGCTAAAGGGGATTTAAAAGATCTTAATAAGTTTGTAAAAAAAAGTAAAAGAACTTTACAAAAATATCTTAGTTCTAATATAAATTATTTGGAAGCCATTTTTAATGAGCCTGAATTTATTAAAGGTATTTATCGTCAAACACAAACTAAAGGAGCGCCAGGTTTTATTCAGGCAAAAGATACTTTATATAACACTATTATTACTGGGCTTCTAGAGCCTTTACTAAAAGAACTTAATATACCTACTGGTAACATAGTTTTTGGTATGCAGATGGATGACAATGAAGTTAGTCCAGCGGGCAGGGCAGCTTTAGTAAAAGTTTTTAACCAGTATGCTGTTGATATGCAAAACTTAGGAGAAGATAGTATAGCAGCACAATTTAAGGACCCTAACTATGAAATACCTTCAAATGAGTATGCTATTAGTAGCGCTTCTAAAAAAATATATGATATAGAACGTAGAGTAAAAATATTTATGGAAAATGCTGGGTTACCTACTAGAAATAATTTTGACCTAACCAGGCACTATAATATTGATCTTATAAGTAATAGTTCCCATGCTCGTAATGCTTTAATATTTTTATTAGAAGAATACAACGGAGATTTAGAAAAAGGTGCTGCAGCAAAAGTAGTAGATGAGATGTTGTATAACAGGGAAGCTTTAGAGTTTTTAGAAAAAGACGGTATCGAAGCAAATCCAATGGTTGCTTCTTTAGCTGTAGGTATGTCCCCATCAAGAAAAAAATATTTTGAAAATATTCCTACTGCTGCGTTATTGAACGTTAAAGGTTTAGATGAAGAGGGCTTACTAACTAATATTGTAAATTCTCAAATACATGGGCTTAGATCTATTATGAATAAAGTTGTTTTTAACGAAAAAATTAGATACAGAGTTTCTGATGCACAAATACTAGCAGCTCGTGACTTAGTAGCAAAAGGTACTTATGCTAATAAAACCGGTTCAGTAAAAACTAATCATCTAGAGTTTCTTGCTGAAACAGAAACCCGAGTAGAACAAAGACAGAGGTTAGATGAAAATAATAAAGGTCTTCAACCAGCAGAACAATTACAATTTGATGAAGAAAAATACAATTTAAGAGGGTGGCGAGCAGCTACAGCTGCTGCTTGGGTAGGTAACAATAGAGACCCAATAGAAGCTACTGCAGCTTTAAATTCTATATTTGGTAAAGCAGGTATGTCGATAAACACTATGCCTAATCTTAGAAACTTCCAAGCTGCCGCAGCTTTATTAAACCAAGTTACTTTCCTACCTTTAAGTGCTTTATCTACACTTCCTGAATTAGTAGGACCAGCAATTCAAAGAGGTGGGCTAGAAGGTTTAGGTATGACTATAAAAGCAACCATGCAACAGTTTCAAAACAAAGAAGAAGTTAATGATATGGTAAGAGCTATGGGGCAGTTTGGACTTAGTCAATCAGTTGAATCTAGTCTTTATGCTGGAGACTTAGCTTGGATGACAGATACTACTGCGGCTTACTCTAAACTTTTCTTTAAAACTATTTTTATTACTAAGTTAATGAACTTTGTAACTAGAAACGCTAGTTTAGTAGGTTTGTATGCAATTAAAACAGATGCTAAAAGAGGTCTTAATGGTGACCAAAAAGCTATCGAACGTTTAAATCTTATAAACTTAACACCTGCTGAAGCACAAGATGCTTTAGATAAAATAAATTTTTTTAGTGGTTCACCAAAAACTTTTGAACAATACGATAAAGCTTTTAGAACTGACCCTACTACTATAAAACTTAGAGATGGTTTAAATAGTTTAGTGACAGAAATGATTTTAAAACCAAATGCTGCACAAAGAACACAATGGATGAACAACCCATTCTTTGCTATTTTTGCTCAGTTAAAACCTTTTTACTATTCTTTTGGAAAAGTGTTTGGGGAAAATGTTTACCAAAACGCAAAAAGAGAATATAAATACAATGGGACTATTGGCGCACTTACTCCGTTACTATTGATTTTAGCTACTATGTTGCCTCTGGCAATGTTAGGTTTAGAATTAAGAGAGCTAGTAAAATACATTGCTCAAGGTGGTAATCCAGAAGTATTCCGTTCAGATGATATGGACTGGCCTACGTATATGCTTGATATTGCTGATAGGGCTGGGCTGCCGGGTAGGTATGGTTTATTACTACCTATGTTTGAAGCAGACTTGTATGGAGATACTTTCTTTACACCGTTACTTGGTCCTACTCCTGAAAGAATTATAGATATTATAGAAGGAGAGGGTAATGTTTGGGACTACGTACCATATTTTGGCGCATTTGGGTACGATTAATATATAATGAGGTAATTATGGCATATTCAGATTCAATCAAACTAGTA
>CETW01064375.1_pt1 | contig 15015 bp, 17 predicted proteins | sample 361381 | NCBI WGS metagenome assembly CETW01 (sample SAMEA2620570, study PRJEB7988) | marine metagenome | isolation source: saline water (ENVO:00002010), including
AAATTTTATCTATCTTCGAGCTCTTCTTCCCATTGTCCAAGAGAAGCAAGCTTATTCATTTCTGCTCTATGAGATAATTCATCTTGAGAAATAAAAACATTTTCTGGTTTTCCATTCCAAGCTTTTAAAGCCGGAGCTTGAAGAGCTCTTCCATAAGAAAAGCTTAACTTCCATTTAAAGCCTCCAATCTTATTCATAGCATCTAAATGAGCTGTGGCTAAAACATCTGACTGGCCTCCAGAGAGAAAAGTTATCCCAGGAAGTTCTGCGGGTACATTTTTAATTAAACAGTCTAAAGTTTTATGGGCGACCTCATCGATTCCTGCTTGTTCGATAAAATCTTTTCCAGAGGTAACCATGTTAGGTTTTAAAAGTGTGCCTTTGATGTTGACACCATTTTTTTCTAAATGAGCAAACAAAGTCTTTAATGATCGATCAGTTGCAGTATAACAATCATCAATCGAATGTTCTCCATCCATTAATACTTCAGGCTCAACTATTGGAACCATTCCATTATCTTGAGCGCATTTTGCATAATCAGCTAAGGCTTGCATGTTTGCATTAATGCATTTATCCGTAGGTATTCCATCTCCAATATTGATGACTGCTCTCCACTTTGTAAATTTTGCTCCCATCGATGAATATTCTTTTAATCTTTCATCCAAACCATCTAATCCGATTGTTACTGTTTCGCCTGGACAATCCTCAATGGGTTGTAATCCTTTATCGACTTTAATTCCTGGTAAGGCACCTTGATTTGAAATAATATCTCTCAATAGCGTGCCATCTTCAGATGATTGTCTTATAGTTTCATCAAAAAGTATTACTCCACCAATATTTCCCTTCATTCCTTTTGATCTAAAAAGCATTTCCCTGTAATCCCTTCTATTTTCTTCTGTTGATTCAACTCCAATAGATTCAAATCTTTTACCACAAGTAGGATTGCTCTCATCAGCAGCAAGGATACCTTTTCCATCTTCTACAATAAAAGTTGCTATTTCTTCAATATTGTTAAGTGTCATTATCTAACTCCCTGTTATTTTTGAATTTAACATATTAATTGATGGCAGAATTTTACCCTCCATAAACTCTAAAAAGGCACCTCCACCTGTTGAGCAATATGATACATCATCTGATTTAATATATTTATTAATTGCTGATAATGTTTCGCCACCGCCAGCTAAAGAAAATGCCTTAGAATTTGCAATTGCTTCTGAAAGATCCTTGGTACCTTTTGAAAAGGAGCTATTCTCAAACACGCCCATTGGACCATTCCATAAGATGGTATTAGCTTGCTCAATCAAAGTGATTGTCTCGTTTTTTAAGTGAAGATCTAGAATCATCTCTTCATCCGTAACTTCATTAATGGAAGTTTCTCTAATATCATCGCCTTCAAATGTCTTAGATGTTATGACTGTTGTTGGTAAGACAATTTTCCCTTCTTTAAGTATTTCCTTGGCGATATCTATCATCGAATCCTCAACAAGAGATTTTCCAATATTAAAACCAGAAGCTTTCAAAAAAGTATTTGCGATTCCACCGCCAACAATTACTTGGTCAGCAACTGAACAAATATGTTTTATTAATTCAAGTTTGGTTGAAACTTTTGCGCCTCCAATTACAGCTATATATGGATTTTTATAATTTTTTAATGCTTTAAGTAAAAATTCATTTTCTCTTTCTAGAAGAAGGCCTGCACATGCTATAGATGCACTTTTAATTGCTGAATGAGTTGAAGCTTGTTCTCTATGAGCTGTTCCAAAGGCATCAAAAACATATATGTCGCCAAGGCATGCCAGTTTATTTCCTAAATCTTTGCAATTTCCTTTTTCTCCTTTAAAAAATCTTATATTTTCTAATAATTGAATATCTGATTCGCCATCAAAGATCTCATCAGACTCTAAAGTGCTAATTAGTTTGCAAGTTATATTCGTAATCTTGCTTAAATATTCAGCAACAGGCTTTAATGAAAACTTTTCCTCGAACTTTCCCTCAGTAGGCCTGCCAAGATGACTTATAAGCAATATTTTTGCTTTATTTTTTATTGCATATTTAATGGTTGGTATACAAGCTTCTATTCTTGTAGCATCTAAGATTTGCCCATCTTTTATTGGCACATTCATATCAACTCGAACTACAAGATTCTTTTTTGCTATATCTATGGAAGATAGATTAATCATTAACCAATGATTTCGCTGTCTGAATTACATTGTCTTTATTAAATCCAAAGTGTTCAAGCAATTCACTTCCTGGTGCAGATTCTCCAAATGTTTCCATTCCGATTACTTTGTCGCTCCTATTTAGAATCTTATACCAAGAGTTAGGATGTGCGCATTCAACAACTAGAACTGGTTTGTTAGGGTTAATAATTTTATTTTGCAGTTCATTGCTTTGTTTTAAAAAGACATCCAAAGAGGGCATCGAAACAACATTAGCATTTATTGATTCATTCTTTAATTCTTGCGCAGCATCTATGGCTAACTGAACTTCACTTCCAGAGGCAACTATGGTTATATTTGGGTCGTTGTGTTCTTCAAGCAGATATCCACCAGTCTCAATAGAAGAAAGTTGTTCAGGTGTTCGTTCTATTGCTGAAGTCCCTTGTCTGCTAAAAATAAGGCATGTTGGGGTTGTTGTTGAACTTACAGCATTCTTCCATGCAACAGCTGTTTCAACAAGATCAGCTGGTCTCCAACTGTTCATATTAGGAGTAGATCTCAAAGTAACCATGTGTTCTATGGGTTGATGGGTAGGTCCATCTTCTCCTAAGGCTACTGAATCATGTGTGTAAACAAATATATTTGGGAGCCCCATAAGCGCTGACAGTCTAACTGCATTCCTTGCATAATCTGTAAAGACTAAGAAGGTTGCACCATAGGGTTTAATACCTCCATGAAGAACCATACCATTCATAATTGCTGACATTCCAAATTCTCTAACTCCATAATTAATATGATTTCCAGATGGATTATCGTTAGAAAATGTCGAGCTTGAGGCTGAGAAAGTATTATTAGAAGGAGTTAGATCAGCTGATCCACCGACAAGCTCAGGCATCTCCTTCACAAAAAAGTCTAGACAAGCCTTAGAGGCCTTTCTTGTTGCCATAGGTGAATTATTTGTATTGCAATCATTAAGAAAATCAAGGTAGTTTTGTTCAAATTCGACTGGCATGTCTCCTTTCATTCTTCGTTCTAGCTCTAGTGAGTCATTAGGATATTTATCCTTATAGTCTCTAATTGAATCATCCCAGGTTGCATTTTTTAATGCACCTGATTTTTTTTTGTCCCAGAAATCGTATACCTCTTTTGGCACTTCAAAAGCTGGATGTTGCCAATCAAGAGCATCTCTAGTTTTTTCAATTTCTTCATCTCCTAGAGGCGCTCCATGAACATCAGCTGTTCCAGATTTATTTGGTGAACCGAAACCAATAATTGTCTTACAAAAAATCATCGATGGTTTTTTAGATTCCTCTTTTGCTTTAGAAATAGCTCCATTAATTTCTTCAACATTATGGCCATCTACACAGATTGTTTGCCAGCCATAGCTTTCAAATCTCTTAACAGAATCATCTGTAAACCAATCATCAATTTCACCATCAATCGAAATTCCATTTTGGTCATAAAAGCAAATCAATTTTCCAAGTTCGTGAGTTCCTGCGAATGAGCATGCTTCATGAGAAACACCTTCCATTAAACAACCATCGCCAAGAAAAACATATGTGTAATGATCAATAGGTTTTATATCATCTTTATTGAATTGTGCTGCTAGCATTTTTTCTGAGATTGCCATACCAACAGCATTTGCAATTCCTTGTCCTAATGGGCCGGTCGTTGTTTCAACACCAATATTTATATCGTACTCGGGGTGACCTGGTGTTTTTGATTTAAGCTGTCTAAAATCTTTGATGTCTTCAATTGAAAGTTCATAACCAGTCAAATGTAACAGGCTATATAAAAGCATTGAGCCATGACCATTTGAAAGTACAAACCTATCTCTATCAAACCATGTCGGATTTGATGGGTTATGTTTTAAATGTTTACTCCATAGGGCTGTTGCAATTTCTGCCATGCCCATTGGCATGCCTGGATGACCGGAATTTGCTTTTTGAACAGCATCAGCAGATAAAAATCTAAGAGCATTTATTGGTTCTGATTTTTGCAAATTATTTTCCCCTTTTGCTTGTATGGATAATAATGTTTTTAAAGAGAAAAGCATAGATAAAATTGAATTTTTTCGAATAAAATAGTTAAATTGTATTCATAATCTTTTTTTTATAGATTTTCGGCATATTCAAAAGTTTCAGGGAGAAAACATATGAGTTATATTTTTACTTCGGAATCTGTTTCCGCAGGACATCCAGATAAAGTTTGTGATCAAATTTCAGATGCTGTTTTAGATGCATACCTTTCAGAAGATCCAAATAGTAGAGTTGCATGCGAAACAATGATCAAAAATAACATGGTATATATTGCCGGCGAAATTACTTCTCTAGGCAGTCCAGATTTAGAGCCTATTGTTAGAAAAACTATCAATGATATTGGTTACGATACAGATGAATATGGTTTTAATGGTGATACATGTGAATTTACAAATCTTGTATTCGAACAATCTCCCGATATCTCTCAGGGCGTTACTGAAGGTGAAGGCGAAAACCTAGAGCAAGGTGCTGGAGACCAAGGTTTAATGTTTGGTTATGCATGTACTGAAACTGAATCACTAATGCCTCTTCCAATAGATCTTTCTCATAGGCTGGTAAAAAAACAAGCTGATGTAATGAAAAGTAATGAGTTATCATGGTTAAGACCAGATGCTAAAAGCCAGGTAAGTGCAATTTACTCAGATGATGGAAAAACTATAGAAGGTTTGTCTGCAATAGTTCTTTCTACACAACATGACGAAGACGTCAGTCAAGAAGAAATCAAAGAAGGTGTTATGGAAAAGATTATTAAACCAATAGTACCTGAAGAATGGATTTTAGATTCAACAAAAATCTATATCAATCCAACTGGAAAATTTGTTATTGGTGGTCCTGTAGGGGACTGCGGTCTTACTGGAAGAAAAATTATTGTTGATACTTATGGAGGAATGGCAAGACATGGTGGTGGTGCTTTCTCTGGGAAAGATCCTTCTAAAGTAGACCGCTCTGCAGCATATGCTGCTAGATATGTAGCAAAAAATATTGTTGCTGCCGGTCTGGCTGATTACTGCGAAATACAAGTTTCATATGCAATTGGAGTTGCAAAACCAACTTCAATAAATGTAAATACATTTAACAGTGAAAAAATATCTAAAGAAGCTATTGAAAAAATTGTTGAAGATAAATTTGATTTAAGGCCTAAGAGTTTAATTAATATGCTTAATTTAAAAAGGCCTATTTATCTTCCAACTGCTGCTTACGGACACTTTGGAAGAACAGATATTGATCTTTCATGGGAAAAAACTGATAAAGCTTCGGAAATATCTCAATAAAAATTAATTAAAAAGGAAATAAAATGGAAAATGACTATAAAGTAGCTGATATTGATCTTGCAGAATTTGGAAGAAGAGAAATATCTCTAGCTGAAAATGAAATGCCAGCTTTGATGGCCTTGAGAGATAGGTACAGAGATGAACAACCTTTAGCTGGTGCCAAAATTATGGGATGTATTCATATGACAATTCAAACTGCTGTATTAATGGAGACGCTGCTTGATTTGGGAGCAGAGTTAAGATGGTCTTCTTGTAATATATTCTCAACACAGGATCATGCGGCAGCTGCAATGGCTGCAAAGGGAGTTCCTGTGTTTGCATGGAAAGGTGAGACTGAAGAAGAATATGAGTGGTGTATTGAGCAAACAATATGTAAGGATGGTAACCCTTGGGATGCAAATATGATCCTAGATGATGGAAGTGATCTTACGGCAATGGTCCATGCTAAGTTTCCTGACATGTTAGAAACTATTCATGGTGTGTCTGAAGAAACAACAACAGGTGTGCATAGACTCAAAGAAATGCTTGAAAGAGGAGAATTAAAAATTCCTGCTATTAATGTTAATGACTCTGTAACGAAAGCAAAAAATGATAATAAATACGGATGCAGACATAGCCTTAATGATGCACTAAAAAGAGGTACAGATATGTTACTTTCAGGTAAGAAAGGACTTGTAATAGGTTATGGTGATGTTGGTAAAGGTTCAGCAGCTAGTTTAGCTCAAGAGGGCATGATAGTTAGCGTTGTGGAATCAGACCCAATCTGCGCAATGCAAGCCTGCATGGATGGCTTTGCTGTTGTTTCATGCTATAAAGACGGAATTGTCACAAGAGATCCTAAAGATATCAATATGGATGTTATGAGTGATACAGACTTGATTGTAACTACCACTGGCAATGTTAATGTCTGTGACTCAGCAATGATTAGAACTCTTAAAAATACCGCAGTTGTATGTAATATAGGTCATTTCGACAATGAAATAGATACTGCTTTCATGAGAGAAAACTACTATTGGGATGAAATTAAGCCACAAGTTCATAGAGTATTTAGAGATACTGCGCCTGATGGGACTCCTAACTTATCTAGCAAGGATTATATAATTTTGCTTGCTGAGGGAAGGTTGGTTAATCTTGGAAATGCAACAGGACATCCAAGCAGAATTATGGATGGGTCTTTTGCTAACCAGGTTCTTGCTCAAATTCATTTGTATAAACAAGGCTTCGCTAACGTAAATGATGATGATAAAAAAGCAGAAATGTTGACTGTTGAAGTACTTCCTAAAAAACTTGATGAAGAGGTTGCAAGCCTTATGGTTAAAGGTTTTGGTGGAACAGTGACTCAGCTCACAAAGGAACAAGCTGACTACATTAATGTCCCTCAAGACGGGCCATATAAAGAAGAAACTTATAAATACTAAAAAACTTTTATATCAATTTAAATAAATTGAATTCATAATACCGCTTATGAATTTCTATAAATTTTTTAGTTTGGTTGTGCTTGTCCTTCTTGCTGGATGCGGTGTAAAGGGTCCTCTAATATTCTAAAAATTATTTTGTAAATAAATGAGTAATTTTTTATATAAAGATAATATTCTTTTTTGTGAAAATGTTGCTGTGACTGACATTGTTAAAAAAGTAGGTACTCCAGCATACATTTATTCAAAAAAGACTTTAGTTGATAATTTCAATTCATACTTTAGAGCATTCAAAAAAAATGATGGATTGGTTTGTTTTTCCGTTAAGTCACTAAGCAATATTTCTATACTTAGATTATTAAAAGATAGAGGAAGTGGGTTTGATATTGTCTCTGGTGGTGAGCTAGAGAGGGTAATGGCTGCTGGGGCAGATCCAAAAAAAGTTATCTTTACTGGAATTGCTAAATCCAATGAAGAAATTATCCAAGGTATAAGAAAAAATATCTTATCGTTTAATATCGAATCTGAATCAGAGATGTTTAGAATAGAAAAATTAGCTAAAAATGAAAATAAGATCGTTGATGTTGCAATTCGATTTAATCCTGAGATTGATGCTGGCGGTCATGAATATATTAAAACTGGAAGGAAAAAAGATAAATTTGGTGTCTTGTTAAAAGGTGTAATAGATTTATCTAGATATATTTTAAATTCTAGTTCATTAAATCTAATTGGTTTGTCATGTCATATTGGCTCTCAAATATTCGACTTAAATGACTTTAATGAATCTGCAAAATATATAAAAAAGCTTGCTAACGAAATAAACAAATTAGGGGTGGAGCTAAAATTTCTTGATGTGGGTGGAGGTCTAGGGATTTCTTATACTGATTCTGATTTTCCATCGCCAACAAGTCTGATTACAGATCTTGAGAATATTTTAAGTGATAGGAAAGAAAGGATTATTCTTGAGCCTGGAAGAAGTATTTCTGGTGATGCTGGAATCTTAATAACAAAAGTTGAATACGTAAAAGATAACTATCTTATTATTGATGCTGGAATGAATGATTTAATAAGACCAGCGCTTTATGGTGCAAAGCATCAAATTATTAATGTAGAAAAAAGAGAAGCTCCAAAAAAAGAATGGACAATAGTTGGCCCTATCTGTGAGTCATCAGATGTTATGGCAAAAAGTTATAGCCTCGATGCATCACAGGGAGATAATTTAGCTATAAGAACGGCTGGCGCATATGGGCATGTCATGTCATCAAATTATAATTCTAGAAGAAGGCCTCCGGAAATACTGGTAGATGATAATAAATTTCAAATTATAAGAAAACGAGAAACATATGAAGATATAATAAAAAATGAGGTGAATCTTGAGTCTTAATTTTGAAAAGTGGCATGGGAATGGCAATGACTTTGTAATTATTAATTCTGTCGAACAAAATATTAAATTAAAAAAAAGTTTCATAAAAAAAATCTCTGATCGAAATAAGGGCATTGGATTCGATCAACTAATAGTAATTACTTTACCTACAAAATATAACTATGACTTTTTTGTTAGATTTTATAACTCTGACTCTTCAGAAGCTGGTATGTGTCTTAACGGAATTAGATGTGCTTCATCATATATTTGGAAAAATAGTTTAGCGCCAATTAAAAAGATATTTTTTAAGACCAAATATATTGATATCAAGTGCTCTCCTGGAAATAATAACGATGTATCTGTAATTATTAATAAGCCAAAAGAAATTGAAAATATCACACTTAAGAAAAAATTAGATAAAGTTCTTAAGAACAATTATTTTCTTTTAAATGTTGGTAATAATCATCTCGGTATATCTATGAAATCTATAGAAAAATTTAACCTAGGTAAGCTTTATAGTGAGTTAGAAAAATTAATTAAGAAATTAGAACTAAATTTATCAATATTTTCAATAAAAGATGGCTTTGTTCGCATAAGAACATTTGAAAATGGAGTTGGAGAAACTCTCTCATGTGGCTCTGCATCCTTATGTGTTGCTTCTTATATTTTGTCTAAAAAAGATAAAGTAAAAGTTAGATCGATGGGTGGCGATTTAAAATTTATAAATCATAGAGATGGTATATTAATGTCTGGTCCTACAAACTATATATATAAAGGAAATGTCGATGAATAAAAAATTAGATGCTAAAGATGTTGAAATATTTTTGCTAGAAAACCTGAACTTTTTTGAATCAAGAGAGTCTTTGGTTAGTGAGCTTAAATTTAAACACTCATCAAGCTCAGCATCCTCTATTCTGGAGAGACAAGTAAAAAAGCTAAGAGAAGAACATAAAAAACTTATGAGCCTTTTATCATCTTTTATGAAAACTGCATCTATCAATGAAGAACTTTTTAATAAGTCAAAAGAACTTACATTAAAGATATTAGGATCTAATTCAAAGAAAGAGATAGTTTCAATAGTGGAATCTAGTTTTAGTGATGACTTTAAGGTAGATCAATGTTTGCTAGATTTTTATAAAAATAAAGAAATTGACGATATTGAAAATATAACAGGATTTTCTCTTCATAAAGGCGCCATTCATTGCGGATCTTTTTCAAATGAAAAAATAGAAGCCTTGTTTAAAGATAAAAAGATTGAATCCATAGTTATAGCAGTAATTATAGTAAAAGATCAAATTGGATTACTAAAACTAGGTAGTCATGACAGAACTAGATATTCAGGAGATGAGGACACTACATTTATTAGATATATCAGAGATATTCTGGAGGTGAAATTAATTAAATAGTATATGTCTATAATTAATGATGTTAAGGAATATTTGATCTTTGTTTCTCAAGTAAAAAATCTTTCAATAAATACTACAAAATCATACGAGAGAGATCTTAAAAAGTTATGTGTCTTTCTAAATAATCTCAGTATTTCAAATTATTCAGATATTAATGCTGATATCTGCTCTGCTTGGATTGGTGATCTTTATTCTCAAAATAACAATCCGAGAAGCATTCAAAGACATCTTTCTTCTGCAAAAGGATTCTTTCGTTTTCTAAAAAAGAATAATCTCATTAAAACTTCGCCGTTTGAATTAGTTACTGCACCAAAATCAGCCAGTCATTTGCCCGAAGTATTAACACCAGAAGATGTTGAACAGCTATTAAACTTTAAGCCAAATGGTTTAATTGAAATAAGAGATTTGGCAATTGTTGAGGTGATATATTCTTCAGGCTTAAGGGTTTCCGAAACCGTAAATATAAATATTTCTGATTTTGAAGAAGGAATGAATTTTCTTAGAGTTCTAGGAAAAGGGTCTAAAACTAGATTGGTTCCTATAGGAAGGTTTGCGGTATCTGCAATTAAAAATTGGTTAACAGAAAGAAGTAAAATACATAACGATAATGATGCTTTATTTATAACTTCGAGGGGAGCTAGGATTTCTGTAAGAAGCGTTCAGCTAAGGCTAAAAAAAATGGCTGCTAAACAGGGTTTGCCACCAATTCACCCCCATATGCTTAGGCATAGCTTTGCTACTCATATGCTTGAATCAAGCGGAGATCTTAGAACAATCCAAGAACTTTTAGGTCATAGCTCGTTATCAACAACTCAAATATATACAAAACTCGATTATCAGCACTTAGCAAAAATTTATGACCAGTCTCACCCAAGAGCAAAAAAATGAAAAAAATTAAACTAATTACTTTTGATCTTGATGACACTCTGTGGGATAACGTTCCAACAATAACAAAAGCTGAGATTGATACAAGAAAATGGGTTGAAGAAAAGGTTGGCAAAATTGAGTGGGGCGACTTTAATGATTTTATAAAGCTTAGAGAAGAGCTTATTAAGGATGATCCTGTAATTGAATGGGATATCAGTAAACTCAGAAAAGAAATTTTTAGAAAAAAATTAGCGCATGTGAGTCCATTAAGTTTAAGGAATGAAATTGTAGAAGAGGCTTTTAATATTTTTATTAAGAAGAGACATCAAATCAAGCTTTTTAATGGAGTTGAGAATGCTTTAGAAGTACTATCGAAAAAGTACTCGCTTGGTGTTCTTACGAATGGAAATGCTGATATATACAAATTTCCAATAGGTAAATACTTTAAATTCTCTATTAGCTCATTAGAAGCTAAAAATAGCAAACCTAACCGAGCCCATTTCGATATGGCGGTTAAGAAGATAGATAATGTCACATTTGATGAAATTCTTCATATTGGAGATCATCAGATTAACGATATTTTATTTGCATATAATCTCGGAATAGATGCTTTATGGTTTAATAATAATAATACTGAATGGGCTCAAGATTTTAAGAAACCGCAAGAGTTTACTTCTTGGGACCTTTTACCAAAAATCATTAAAAATAAATATGAGTGATAGAGATTTAATAGAAGCTTTGAGGCGAATTATTGAGAAAGAATTGGGTAGGTTTAATACACTGTTGCCGGAAGATATTCTATCTTCAATCGAGAAAAAGATAGCTCCTCAATTAGAGAATATTATTGAACAAAGTGGATACGTAAAAAAATCAAAATATAAAAATCTTGAAAAAATAATTACTGATCTTGAGAAAAGGATTAATGATCTTGAAAAGGATTAAAGCTGATTTAAATAATTATCAATTCTTTCTGTATTCATAACAAAATTAGATCTAAGACTTTTTGAGGCCTCTTTAATTTCATTAATATTAACTGGCTCTCCTACCTGAATAACTCCTATCATTGCCATCATGACATGAGGATCACATTGATATACATAAACACCCTCTGTATCCAGAGTGACACTAACATCCATATTTATTGCTCCGTTCCATCCATTTGCACCTTCTGGAATCATTCCTTGAATGGTTGCTGAGTTATGAGATATATCTACTGCTTTAAAATGAATAGTATCTCCTTTAGAGACTTTTATTACAGCAGGCTCAAATATCATTTGCCCCCCATCACCAGTGTTAAGCATTTTTACGATATGCTCTGAACCCTCTGAAAGCTCAACCTTCTTTACTTCAACTGGCACAGTTGCAACAAGTTGACTTGCTGAAGCAGCATTACCGCATTCTTGTTCTTCTAAACAAATTTTTATTGGCATCTGTAATCTTTCTATGACAGCTTGTTCGTATTTCTTCCCATTAAAAAGCAACAAAAAGCATAGTGGCAATATAAATAGGAATTTCTTATTTTTCATAACTTGTTTAAGAATTGGGTTTTTGAAGCTCAACAATATGATCTACGATATTTAGCATTTCTTGATATGATCTTCCTCTTCTAACTTCAACAATATACTTGCCATCTACGACAATCATAGGAGTGGATGATATTTTGAGTTGTTTGGCATGTTTTGCATCTCGGTTTATTTTTTGTTTTATGGTAAATGAATTTAAATACTGGTTTGTTATTTCAGGCTCAACACCAAAACTTCTTAGAAAATTCTGTATTCTTTCTGGTGACCCTAAAAAGTTTCCTTCTTTATGAATTGTCACAAAAACAGCGGAATGAGTTGATGGGTCTAACTCAAGAGCATCAATTGTATAATAAAGTGCAGCATGCAATCTATGAGTGTCGCTCCATGGAACTGGCATTTTTTTAAAACTTACATCTGCTCCTTGTTTTGAAGCCCAGTCATTAATTGCAGGTTCAAAAGAATAACAACCACCACAACCATACCAAAAGGATTCGATCACTTCGACTACCCCATCTTTCTTAACCTGTAAAGGATTGTCCACAATTGAATAGTCTCTTCCAAGTCTATACTCAGCACTTATTGATATTGTAAAAATAACTAAAAATAATATTCCAAATGTATCTTTTACAAACTTCTTCATTGATATAACCCATGCATGTAATTTGCCAGAGCTTCAATGTCATAATCAGTTAAATTTTGAGCAATTGATTGCATTACAAGCGACGACTCTCCTGCATTTCTTTCTTTTGATCTATATGCTTTTAATGTAGATTTTAAATATCCAACCTGTTGTCCTGCAACTGAGGGATATCCAGCTAAACTATTACCATTACCATAAACACCATGACATGATGTGCATGCTGGTACCTGTTCTTTCATATTACCAAATCTATACAATTGTGTTCCTAGCGCAAGTAATTCTTCATCATTTTTTGCTTGTCCAATACTGACATTATAATTTGAATAAAATGCAGCAATGTCTAGCAAATCTTGATCATTTAAAGTTTTTAAATATGGGGTTACGCCCATCATCAAAGCGTTCATTCTATCACCGTCTCTAAAATATTTTAATTGTTCATATAAATATTTTTGATTCTGGCCAGCAAGCTTAGGCCAATCAGTGCTAATGCTGTTGCCATCTATGCCATGACATGCTGAACATGTTTCAACTAATTGAGATCCTTTATCTGCATTGCCTGAGATAAAAGTGTCTGGCATTTTGATTTCTTTAGATTTATCATCAGCAGCGTTTAAACCTATTGAAATGCCAAATAAAACAAAGAAAATTAATGAGTACTTCATTGAAAATTAAAATGTGTGTCTTGTTGATGTGTATTATAAACATAGGTTGATATGATATAAATGATTAAATGAAAAACCTTTTTAAAAATACAGAGTTTATTTTTGGGATAACAGACTATAAAAAACTCCCAGAAGATCTAGGGTGTGAGATTTTGCTTGCTGGGAGGTCTAATGCAGGCAAATCAAGTGCACTAAATGCACTTACAGACAACCCAAAATTAGCAAGAATAAGTAAGATGCCTGGAAGAACAACCGAAATTAATTTCTTTAAAGTGAATGATGGGTTAATGCTATTAGATCTTCCTGGATATGGGTTTGCAAAATCTAGCAAAGCAAAAAAGAAAGATTGGGGCCCGCTATTGGGAGAATACTTCCAAAAAAGAAAGGCGCTAACAGCAGTAATAATTTTTATGGATATCAGACATCCTCTCAAAGAAAGTGACTGGGATATGATTCAGCTTTGTAGAGATTTCAATGTGCCTTTTATCCCAGTGCTTACTAAGAGCGATAAGTTATCAAATAATAAAATTATTAATGCAATTAACTATGTTAAAAATAAAATTCATGAGACAGACGTAATAGCTGTTTCGTCAAAAGATATCACTAGTTTTGACAAGCTTTCCAAAGAAATACTAAACTTTATATATTAATGCTTGAATATCAAAAACAAGATTGTGATTTAACACTACAAGAAGGTTTAGAGTGTTATTACAACTCGTTTCCTGAGTCTACGGAAGTGTTCATGGACACCCAAGAGTCTGGTACCATGATGAGAGACCATGACTGCACTCACGTAATTTTTGGTTTAGATACTTCTTTAGAGCAGGAAGCTATTTTGGATACCTGGGTTCTATGGGGCAGCAAATGGAAACTAAAGTATTTACTTGGATACAATAAACTTCCCGAAATAAAACAATTAACTAAAGATTTATTTAAAGAACTAGGCGTTTTGGGTTTTTTAAAACTATATTGGAGAGTTGTCGGTATAAAAAGAAAGGTTATGTTTAGAGCTTTTAAAATGAAGAAGAAATGGCCATTAAAAGTTCCTGAAGAATATCTCTCTATAAGAATCTCAGATCTAAGAAAAAAGCATGGCATCCAAGTGTTGCTAGGAGAGGAAATGGAATACGTTCCAATAGAGCGAGTTAATTAATAATATGAGTAATAAAATACCTCCACCAATAGTAACTTTATTCTTTGGTCTATGTATTTACTTATCGAGACCATACTTTCCTGAATTTAGTTCTTCCTTGCTAACCTCAATGAGTGTTATTTCATTCGTGGTTGGGATATCTATTTTTGTAGCAGCAGTAGGTTCATTTAAAAAACAAAAAACTACTGTCAATCCGATATCAATAGAAAAAGCATCCTCCTTAGTTATTAGCGGAATATTTAAGTACTCCCGGAACCCAATGTATTTAGGAATGTCATTTATATTGCTTGGTTTAGCTTTTAAATTTAATTTAATAGGTGGTCTACTTTTCACCAGTATATTTATGTCATTTATAACAATATTTCAAATTAAACCAGAAGAAGTTGCTATGGAAAAACTTTTCGAACAACAATGGAAAGACTACATTAAAAATGTAAGGAGATGGTTATAAAAAGTTTTAATGAGCTTCGTTCCAATTGGATCCTATTGCTGCTTCAGCAATTAAAGGAATATTTAA
>CETW01030349.1_pt1 | contig 14852 bp, 6 predicted proteins | sample 361381 | NCBI WGS metagenome assembly CETW01 (sample SAMEA2620570, study PRJEB7988) | marine metagenome | isolation source: saline water (ENVO:00002010), including
GGCGTGCAGGTGACTTGCGGCGGCGAGTCGTTGACTTGCGGCGACGAGTCGTTGACTTGCGGCGCGCAGGTGATTTGCGGCGGCGTGTCGTTGACTTGCGTCGGCGAGTCGTGGTCTTTCTACGGGCTGGCGACTTACGTCGAGCCACTGTCTTTCGTCTTGATGCTTTTCTTCGAGCCATATTTTTCACTCCTGTTTTTCGGGACGATTTACGGCTACGTGTAGTCTTCTTTCGCTTCTTTGAAGGATTTACGATGATGACTTCATTCAGTGCCATTGTGGTCGCCTTGGCGTATCCGAATGCGCATACACATATGAAGGGTGGTGAGATGGAGTAGGATAGAGTAGGATAAATCATATCGGTAGGTCACAAAGGGGAAGTATGAAGTCCACCGCTATCGTGGGAGGCTTATGGCGGGGCCTCGACATCCACAACGTGAGATGGCCTCAAAGGAAAAAGTAAGCATCACATTGGACCGTGATGTATTCGATTTCATTGAACATGGTATACGTATGAGATGGTGGCCATCGAGGTCTGCTGGCATCAATATGTGCATCGCACAGGTCATGCGTCAGCAGGTTCAAGCAAACCAAGGTGGACAGCAACGCCCTCCGCAACCGCCTTTGCAACAAGGGGGTATGCCTCCGATGAACCCTCATTCAACTCAAGAAGGACGGACGGGACGTCCATGATGATGTTTGCAAAAACAGTAAGGTAGTTGGAAAGACCTCCTTCGATGTCGTCTACAACTACATATTTTTCGGTAGCAGATAACATTGCTTCTGCGAACATAGGTTCTGTTATCTTTGGTATAGTAAGGAATACTACATCAGAACGTGACCACTCACGTAGGTCATCACCTAACACAGTAAATGCGTCTTGTTCTGCTTCTTCTTCACCAACATAGGGGTAAGAGTGCAAATCAATGTGCAAATCGTTTTCCTGTAATAGTCGAACAAACTCCTTTGCGTATTCAGTATGACGGGATTCTGCTCTATTGAGGTCGATGATGCCACGGTAATTGTCATCTCCTACATGTATAGTATGAGGGACGCCGTAGTTGTCTAACTCCTTTGCAAGATGAGGAATCATTCGTATTGCGCCTTCATCATGGTTTTCAGAAGCCTCTCTCTTACCATGTGGGACGGTGACCAACAACATTACGCTCGCTTCAAGCGGAGAGGTCCGGTGTACTTGGGCTTTCCGCGAACAGGTGGGTGACGATACCAATCTCCTCCGCCTGTCGTATAGTAGAACCAATACTTGTGCGCAATGTCAATGAAGAACTCACGCAGGTCAGCGAAGTGAACAAGGTTACGACTACGTAGATACTCGGGTCTGTCTTCTACTTTGAACAATATCTTGTTTTCAGATTGCGACCATACCGTCTCGTTGAGCAACTGTACTCTTTGGGTAATCGCGAGACCTACAATACCTTGACCCGCACCGACAGTCCACAGTTTTTCAATACCATCGTGCCCGCCTTTCTTCACCATTAGTTGTATCTCGTCAATAGCGATGACTCGTTTGATGTTCTTGAATTTCTTATTCTTCTGCGCATTGAATATGAGGTCGATAATCTCTGTAAGGTCTTTTTGTCTACCTTCTTTGGTACCGGGAGGCCGGTAAACTATCCTTGGGTTCTTTGCAATCAATTGTGCATAGAATTGCATTGGTGTGGTGCATATTGTACCAAGTGACGAATAATCATCATCATGCTTAGGGTCATAGAATACAGTATGCACATTCATATTGTGAAGTTCCTCAAGAATGTGCTTGCACAGGTATGTCTTGCCCGAACGAGTCATTCCAATAATGGTTGAATGTCTCTTTGCTATGTCGCTCAAGAATGCTTTCGACAACTCTTTTCCATCGTTCACGCAAACCACGCCCACGCCGTCATGAGGCCGAGGCCCCCTATCAGCGTGTGCCGGTATGCTTCGTGGGGGTGAATATGCTTCCGCCATATTTCGGGAAAATTCGCCTTTGTCTTTGGAATCAAATTGTGCGGGTCTCCAAACCGCTTGTGACCCACAGGATTCATGGTTGTGAAATTATCTGTATGGCCGAGACCGAGGACATGTCCGTACTCATGAGCCAACAATTCAGGGTCTCCGCGTGCACGGTATCTGATGTATATTTCTCCTTCAGAAGTAGCCATTCCATTTGGGTAGTAGCCTATCCCTGTCGTCCTGTATATGTACAGCGGTCTTTCTTGCATGTATCGGGGCCATTGTTCCTTTGGGATGTCTTTCAGATACTCATTCAACTTCTGATTGAAGTCTTCGTCCGAGAGGTAGAATACAGGAGTACCGTCTTTACCAACATACTTCATTCAATCACCTTTTGTATTGAGAATTGCCTATTGCCCAGCCAATGCCTGCGGCGACAGTGTCGCCTAACATGTTTGCAGGGGTGTCCATCCTCCGCCTGTCAAAGCCAACCTGTTTCATCAAACCCGATACTTCTTCTGTGTTTTCAATCAATTCAAACAACGTGTGGAGTATAATGAAAGTAGGTAGTGTAGTTTTCAAAGAAGCCGCCACAACGCCGCTTGCTAAGTGAACGAATGACCAAGCGTCGAATGGGGTTACGTTAACATCACCATACCACTCACTCATGCACTCACCTCAATGAAGTCGTCGATGGTGTAGTCTTCTGTAACTGTTCCGTTAGCATGTCCCTGCCCGATGTTGAGTGCGACTTGTAGTATCTTACGTGGTGTAGGTGGGGATGTTTGAGGAATACGCATCAATTGATTGTAGAAGTGGTTCTTGACATCAGGTTCCTTTTGACCCGGCTTGAGTGGATAAAAATCATCTTCATAGTTTGGTTGAGGTTGCTTGTCGGGTATGTGCGGGTCGAAGTTAGGGTCGAATACCGGCAACTTCCATGATGCACCCGGAACGACGTCTTCGCCGTACTTCGCGTCTATTGCATCCTTTTGCTCAAACTTCCACCACCCGTAAGCATCGAAGCCTTCCGTCATTTCGAGTTCACGGTTCTTCTTCGCCTGTCGCTTCATCATTTCGAACGCTTCTGCAAGGTTGTCAGGGTAGTCGAGTGGTGGGTTTTTCTTTACTATTGCCGCTACTGATGTTGCCACCTTCTTGGCCATCTCTTCGTCCGTATCTTTACTGCGTGGCTTACCTTGGTCATCTGCGGCGGCATCGAGAGCCTTACGCACTTTGTGGACCTTCTCATAATTGGAACCACCCTTGAGATACTTAGGTTCGAATTTCAAACCGTATTGGTTGAATAGATGATTGAATATCTGTATTCTTACTCGGGTCTTATCTACGTGAGTCCCTGTATAGATTGGGACTTGGATACGATGATTGGTCCACAGCCAATAAGCGACATGTCCCTCCACGTCACTATATTCTGCATACGCTTCGTCAAAGTCTCCCTTCTCTATTTCTTCAAGGAATTCTTCATACTCTCCTTGCGCATATGCAAAGTCTGATGGAGAGTCATCATACAGTCCTTCCTCGATAACTTCGGGGATTGTGTGTGGCTTGTATCCTTCGGAGGTCATCTCTTCGGTAAGACGGCGTTCAAGTTCCTCTTGGTATTCCTCGGGAATCGGGAACGGAATGTTAGGCGGGTTGCGCATTGCTTTCGTCTTCTTCTTCATTTCTTCAATGAAGCGAGCATATACTTTCTGTGCTTGCTTGATTCCTGTCGTTTGGTGAGGATGGAATCTCGCTCTCTGCTCCATAGCCATGGCCGCTTGTATCTTGTGAGCGTGGGTCTTTCCTGACCTACGGATAATGTTGATTGACCTTTCAGCAGTGCTTTTGTCTTTGAACCCAAGTCCTTGGATTGTTCCTTTTGGGTCCTCGTCGGTATACAAATCAGAGTGTTCACTCGGGTCTTGTCCCTCATACTTTTTCGGTATGCGTGGGTTGCTCAATATTGGTGAATGTATTGGGGGGTGGATGCCGCCGCTTACTATCGTATCAACTGCATGGGTCAAAGCGTACGGTCGAATGCGTCCATTACGAGTTGACACATAGTAGTACAAATGGGGGATTAAGGCTTTACCACCGTACTTGCTTGCAATTATGACGGCTCCTGTTTCATGTGTGAGTTCACCAAACATTCGCCACCTATCGTTGAGCATGTACTTGTTAAAGTAGACGATTCCGGCACTTTCGTCCCAAGTTCCGGGGTTGGGGGTCTGTTTAGTATTTTCATAGAAACTATCCTTGTTTGCGAGATATGGAATCTTTCGGGCTTCCTCTTCAGAAACCAAAACATAGCGGACCCCATACTTACTCGCAATTCCTTTTGCAATCATGTCAAACACTGCTTGTCGGCTTAGTTTAGCGTCAATAAATGCTCGTCGATTGTTCTTCAACCAAGTAAGAGCGGTTGAACCGGATACAATATTTTCAGCGTCTTGAATTGTCGCAATAGGTTTCTCGGGATTCTGTCTGCCTACAATGTTACCTTGCTCGTCAGTACGCATTGCTTTGAGGTCTCCTCCACACATAGTACAAACAAGTGAACCCACACTGTTCTGTCCTATTTGATGAGGGGCAACCACTCCGTGCGTTCTGCAAACGAGTGACATTGGGTTAGTTCTGAAATCATCAACAAACTGCTGGCCTTCACTAATCAGGCGTTCTCTTGTCTCTTTTGCCTCTCTAATCTTCCTCTGTCTATCTGCTTCTTGAGCGTCAAGGTATGCCTGTGATTGGAGTAATTGATTGAGTTCGCTTTGCCTGATGTAGTAGTAACCGGGGGATAAGGAACCTGCGCCCTTTGCCGGTGGCCTCCATACAGCAGACTTTGGAATCATCTTGTGGTCAAACCAAGCAGGCGGAGTCCACTTCGGCCAATCGAGATGAGGGTCAAGTGTGGCAGGGTCAACCGGAGGAGTGCCTAATCCGGGGAGTCCTGTCTGCGGGTTAGTGAAGATTGAGCGTGATTTTTTCTTCTTTCTGTCCTTTGGTGTTTTCTTCTCTAACTTACCATGTAACTTCTTGATACGAGGATGCCAAGGAACACGTTCGCCCTTCTTGGCTCTCGCCTTCTTTCGAGCCTGTTCTCGGAGTATTTCTTTACCGGATTCCGTACGCATAAGCGTTTGAATGACCTTTTTCGGGAGACATAGGCGTGGAGAACCGCTTGGTGTTTTGGTTCCTTCTGCGCCACACTTTTCGGAGTAATCTATGTCGCCTTTGTTGTTGACTTTGATTGACCTCCAATCTTGAGTAGTCCAGCCATACGATTGGTAGCCGGGAGCCATTGGGTTCATACGTACTTCTTCTGATTGAACACCGTACTTGCGCTTCTCGGTCATACCTATCCACGGTACCTTCGGACACTTTGGCATGGTCTTTCGCTTCTCGATTTTACGTGCGTATCGCCATGGGTCGAATCCCCACACCCACAAAGCAAGGAGTCTGCGAGTAGGTTGACCATCGCGTACAAGAGGACCTTTTCGCTTGCCGAACCAATCTCCCATGAATCGCTTGTTGAATCTTACTTGTCGAGCACACCATTCCCAATCGTTGTTGTTCCACTTTTTCTTGGCTCGCAGAAACACCGCCGATGCGTGGACAGGTCCTTTGATGTAGTCCTTTGGACCGCCGAGAGCAATCTTCTTCCTCATTCTCAAAATGGCTCTTCCACTTACTCGACCGGAATGGATGCCTTGCTCTTTGGCTTCAGATGCAGATAGGCCCGCCTTCTTTCCAAGCGGTGAATCGAGGAACGCTTCGAGTTCCTTGTTCTTCATGTTGATGAGTTTAGCCCAATCCATGAACCATTCTTCTCGGGTCTTTGCATTTTGCTTGATGAGGTCAGCGTGTCGTAGCCAAGGGTATTGTTCGACCGCTTCACCGGGAAAGAAGTTCGTTGAAGGATTCGCCCGTGGCCAAAGTTTGTCGGTCTCTGCTTCGGCTCTACTGACCACTACGGCAGATTTGAAAACCATGTCGGGTCGTTGGCCTTTGGCATTGCCTTGGAAGTCGGTTATTTCTCCCGGTTTTACCACTTCATAGTCTTCGGGGTCTTCGATTTGAAGGAAGCCTCGGGTAGCAAAGTACGCAGAAGGCTCACCTATTTCTGTTGGGTTAGAAAGGAGGAACACAGGTGTTTTTATCTCCACCTTTTCGTAGTACCTACCCAATCGCCATCCTTGAATTATGGTTCTGTCCCCCCACTTACCTACATTGAATGTATGGCGAGGACCGTCCAAATTAGCAATCATATCAACGTCAGTAATCTCGTCGCCAAGTTCAGAGATGGGACGTGAACCCTGTGAGGTGTCTATCACTCCGCCGTCAAACCAACGGCCGGTTAGTTCTTCACCGGTCTCGGGGTTGATGAAGCGAGAAAGAAGGTCATCGGTACCTCTTGCCTTTAGCATGACAGGTGGATTCTTCTTTACGATGTCGTTTGCAATGCGTTCTGCAATGTCCCGAGCGATTGGCTTTTTGGGTGAAGTATGAACTCGAATTATTTCGAATCCTTTAGCGTGGGCTTTTTCATTTTCTTGGATGACTTCGTTCGTGAATTCCTTTGCTTTTTCCATGCCTAATGAATTTGAACGGTCAATCCTATCTCGCATTTCTTCAGGAGTTTCGGTAGACTCAAGATAAACGTTAGTGGAGTTGGGGAATACTTTCGCATATTGGGTGGCTTCTTTCAGTGTAGTGTCTAAGACGGCAATCTTTTTCTTGAAGTCTGCAAAACGTCGACCAACATAGAATCCTGAACTTGTTTTGCGCCATTGAGCCATTTCTCCGTTCTCAATCATTTTGAGGAATTGTTTCTCTGTTACTACTTTACCACCTTTCGGTCTTGTCGAGATAACGGGTATGTCATCGGCCCCAAGCATTTCTGCGAGAACTCTTCGTATTGCTTGTGCCATACCCGCTCTGCGGAGACCGCTTGTAATCGTGATGATGTGAACATTCTTGGCGTGTCGTGGGTTAACTAAGACGGCAGGCTCGGGGTCGTCGAGAACAATCTCATACGGGTTGACCTCTGCGATTTTCTCCCCAATCTCGCGGTGAATCTTGTTTGCGAGTTTCTGACCAAATGGGTCGTCTTCCGTCATGTAGCGAGATTGCATCTTAATGCTTGACTGACCTCGGTTTAGGTACAAAACCACTCCAACGCTATCATCGTCAGTCATTGGGTATCGGCAGAAAAGTTGACCGTTGTAGAAGAAGTTCTTCGACAGCGGGCTACCGAGCATTGGAACGGTTTGACCGGAGTATTCCTCTAATGCCTCTTGTGCGAAGTCACCGTCAATTGGAACCCCATAATCTCCTTCATAGAAAACTGCCTTTACGGATGGAGGTGGGTTTGCTTTTACACGGTTGTTCAAGAATTTCTTGATGTTGTCGAAGTGCTGTTCTGCCGCTTTTTGTTTGTAAGAGTCGACGTTTGCCTTGTCTATGAAGCCTGAATCCTTTGCTTCTTTTGCAATGGTAGTGAACATGAACGGGTGGTGTGCAAGCATATCTGCGACTTGTAATAGGTATGCAACACCAAGATGGTCTCCTGCTTGCGTGATGAATCCTTCCAATGAGATGTTCTTTCTCCCGCAATCTGTCATCATCAACATGTAGAATGCGTCTGTCACTTGAGGTGGCAATTTCAACTCATGAGATATTTCGTCTCTGAACATCTCGGCCGCGATTATCGAATGGTGCCTACCCTGTTCCTTTTCTCGCTTCTTACCAACATCGTGATACAATGCAAGGAATAGTAGTAAGTCAAGGTTGGAGTAGCCCGGTGCTAATTCTTCCGAGAGATAGTCTCGAAGTTTGCGTCGGGTATCATCGTCAACCCCGTAGTCTTTCAGTTTCCATAGTCGTCCTTTCGGGTGTGTGTTTGATTGTGAGAAGTAGTGGTCCACCCACCAATATACGTACTTTGAGTGTCCGAATTCATTGGCCCCGTAGTGTTCGAAGTTGTTGGTGGTGTCTCGAAGTTCATCGAATTGAGATGCTGAATGGCGGTGGGAGATACGAATGGGTGGGTTGCGTAGAAACCCGGCATCCCCGGGATTGTCCCGTATTATCCCCGGTCGAGTGTGTCCTTTGTATTTGATATTGACAAAGTCACTGAACCGTTTATTGATTTCACTTACAGTGTGCTTGGTAATCGTGGAGTTGAATACCTCATCGGACATCTTTTGGTTGTTCTTGTGTTTCTTGGTGACCTTGGCCTCTGCGCTGTCGATGATTGCATTCAAATCGTCAAGGAACTTGTCCTCATCCATCTTGAGGTAGTCCTCTTCCTTGCTCTTCTTGATTGAGAATACAAAGTGGTCAATTCTGTTTTCCATGATGGTATAGAAGTGTTTGATGCCAAACGCATATGCAAGGTCACAGTAGAACTGATAATCATCTGCGCTCGATAGTGAAGGCTCGTCTTTTGACGGATGTGTATGATAGAACAGGGTTGAACCTTCTACCGCTTTGTTGACCTTTAGTTTGGGCATAATCAATGAACCTCTACGGTGGTAGATTTTACCGCCTTTGACCCATCCATACGACTCCCCTCTGTATGATACAAACGTGAAGAGTTTGTCTCGGAATGCGGCAGAGTGTAGTTTTGGCGAATCATATTCACGGAAGTCCCTTCTTGGGTCACCCACATACATACCGGTCATTTCAGAACGGAACTCATCTACCGATACAGGGTTTTGGCGCACTCTCTTGGTTGTAATTGAACCGCCAATCACTGTTTGCAATTGACCGGGTGGGTTGCTGTTGATTGTCTCTAATGCGTAATTCGGGCCGGTGTTTAGTTCATACACCTTATCGCGAGCAGTAAAGAATTTGGTTTTGCCTAAAGTGGGCTTGAGTGACTCGTTGACAAGTGTCTTTTGTATTGTTCCTTGTGTGATAATGAACCATCTATCGTTCTCAAGGTCGACACCCGAAGCAAGAACGGGTTGTTCGCAGAACAGTTCGCCTTCTGACGGTATGCCGTACGACTTGGCGACGATTGCTTCATTCAGTCTCTTCTTCAACTTCGTCACCTCCTTCTTCGTCTTCATCATCGGCCTCGTCGTCCTCGTCGAGCGAGGCCAAGAGGTTCCCCAATGGGTTGTCGAGGTCTAATGATATAGATGAGTATTCCTGCCTGACTCGCGCTTCTTCCTCGTCCGTGAGGGTGTACAAGTCAATCGCATCCATCAGTAACCTTCCTTTTTCAAGTAAGGCAAACTCCCACTCGGGGTGTTTGTACGAAATGTAATCTGCCCAACTTTGGCCAGCACCCAAGTTACCTACTACAAAGTCAGCGTAGTCCTTTCTGAATTCTGCTACCTTGTTATCCCACTCTTGTATTCCTGTCGGCGGGTTTGATTTGACCCCGAGAGAATCATACAGGTTTTGCAAGTGTCGTCGCCTTTCTTCTTTGTTGTTCGTGAACTTGAATCCTTTTTGTGCACCATCTAATTGTCGAGCGAACTCTCCTCGACGATTGCCTGTTCCTTCATCATATTGAGTAGGTACGCCCGAAGACACTTCCGGGTTTTCTTCTTTCTTCGGCATTTGGAAGGCCTGTATTGTGAACAGCATGTTGTCGTTTTTCCCTTGTCTTGAATCGCGGTTTTTGTATGAAATGCTTAGTTGCTCTGTATGGGCTCTGATGTTACCGGCGTCACTACTCAACATTGCTACACGATTTGCCCCCGGACCACCATACATGTCTGCGAAATCCATTTGCATGGACATTGGTAAACCGAGAACAAAGGGCCACCCTTTCCCTTGTTGAATCGAATATTCAGGTCTTGGAAGGTACAACTTAAATCCGGGCTCTCCCTTTCTACCGCGGTCAAGTGCCTTCTCAAACTCTTTCTCGAATTTTATCGTCTTGGGCATTGGTTCTCCTTCCGGACCAATAGTGCCCGAACCGAAGGTTTCTCTCTGCTTAGAAACGCCAAAGAAGCCGGTGGATGGATTAGCCTTGATTGCTTCGAACTTCTTCTTTTTGAAATTGGGCCCTAAAACGTACAGTGGTACATATACGTAGTCAAAGAAGACATTGCAGTCTCCACTTGCATTCATTTCTTCCACTATGCTACTTTCATACCAAGCAGGGTGGTCTGTAATGAATCCCATCTTCTTACGCCTTTCTTGTTCTATCTTTGAGTAATTCTTACGTGCATTTGAGTATGCTTTCATAACTCGCTTTTCTTCGTCTGCAATCTCGGTGAACAGTCTGTCGACTGTTTTCTTGGAATCGCTTTTCTTGAGTGCTTCTATTGCCTTGAGAATCTTAGAACCCTTTTTGAGACCACGTGGGCAGAAGAATACAAAACCGTGAGGCACTACAATAATCTCCCAAGGTATACCAAACGCATACTTGGTGAGCAAAGAACCCGCAAGGTCGTGCCCCGAAATTATCGGGTACCTTGGTGGGGAAAAGTGGTCTCTCGGGTGAGTGTGGAACAAGAAGTCTGCACCATACACGTCACTCGTATACATCATTGCCAAATTGTCCCTTCCTTGTGAAGAACCATAGTAGATGTTACCATCAATCGAATAGCCGCCGAACTCTTTGCTTCTTCCTGACCTTTTTGAAAAGTTCCATAGTTTACGGTACGCTTCAATCGGCATGTACCAAGGCTCTTCTCTTGGGAATCCTTGTGGGCTTTGCTTGTATCTCATCTTGCTCATGGTATCATCCATAATCAGAACTCTACCTACGGGTGAACCGGTTGACGGTACAATCGGGAGTAAGTTGGCTATTTTTTGTAACCAAGACGGATAGCCGTACACTGCGATAGGGTTCTTTCTCGGTGCTCTCTTTATTTCGAGGCCGCCTGCGCCGTCTGCCTGCTCCATTCTGATGTCGTGAGTATTCATTGGGTCCTTGTCGTCACGAACCCGCGTCATTTGCGCGGGACCAATCATTCGTCGAGACTGTATCAGTTGGGGGTATAGTTTGTAACCTGATTTCCTTGGCCTTCTGTCTTTACTTGCCTTCTTGGTCTCTTGCAGATAATATGCACCGAAGGTGGGCGTCGAACCTTCGGACAATCTTTCGTACTCTACTTCGACTACCACCTTTGGCTCTACCAACATTATTTCGGACAATGGTAACCCCAATGCAACCCCGCCCACATCTATGTTGGGCATTGTGATTGTGTTCTCGTATTTGTTATCGGAAATCTTCTCACCCATCACCATGTCAAACAGTTCTGCCTGTTTCTCGTTGTCCCAGCCAAGACCCCAATTCACAGGCCCAATATGAATGAACGTTGGGTCTCCGTACTTCGTTGTCCTTGCAACGGCGACATGGAACTTATGCCTGTTCTTACGCCCTTTCAACCAAGATGCGCTGTTTGTGTTGACTCCTATGATTGCTACATCAATCGTGTTCTTTTCTTTGACCTTGAAGCGTTTTCCTTTGTGGTGGATTACAAGCCCTTCTTGTTTGTTTTGTGATACGTGCAAATTCCACAAGGCTGTCAATCTTGGGCCTGCACCATCCTCGATATACTCCATATCAGCAACTCTAACCCTGTCTCCTTGGTATGGAAGCAATTCTTGTCTTCGCAAACGATACTCAACATCCATTTTTTGCCCATCAATAGAAATCACATCGAACAATGCGTATCTCAATTGCTTGAAGGCAGATGGCTCTATGTCTTTTCGCATTACTACGGCTGTAATTGCTTGCGGGCCTCTGACCACACCAAAAGCATCGTAATCGAATAACTCCCCTACAAACATGGCTTCAGAAACTCCCCGTTTGATACACGCGTCTTCGAATTCTCTTGTGATGTGGTTCTCCCACAATATGATGCCACCTTTGGTAGACATGATGGTAGTGATTGGTGTTTTGAGTGAAGCGGAACCTGACGTACGTGAAACGATTGACTTGCTCTTTGAAAGAACACTGCCGTCTACTCTATGGCCTCCTTTTTTCTTGTAATGAATGGCGAATAGGGTGCCATTGAATTTGGGTGAAACGGTAAAACCCGTTTCATCTTCAAACGTGTCAAGAGCATCAGACCACCTCACCTCATTGAAGGCAGGTTTCTTCTTCCATTCTGTCGCGGCTACTGCCAAAGGGTGCTCGGGGTCAGGGTTTTCATTACGAAGGCACGGAGGTGTTGACTCGAGTGAAGTAGGGTCTTCGTGACCATATCCGACCTCGATTTCATCGAAGAAGTTGTCAACAAGAAGTGAAAGTTTGTCGAAATTCTTCAACACTGCTTCGGGGTGTGCGTCATACTGTGGGTCGAACGTAGTGATTGTATCGAGAGAAAGTGGTACCCTGACCAAACCGGTTCCCGGCAGAGGAGGGTAACCTGTTTCTTCGTCGATAGGTTTCTTGAAATTCGGTTTGAAGTGCATACCAAAGTACATTGCCCATTGTTGGTCTGCTTTGTTTTCGAACTCAAGGTGGGCAATGCCATCGGCTATTGCTTCGGTTTTGTTGGTTGTGGCACCTTGCACCTTGCCGAGTGTTCTGATTACAAGGTTCTGAATCGTGTGACGGTCTGTGAATTCGGGGCCTGTGCCTCGGCCGAACCATACGTGGTAACCGTGTCCTGTGTATTGGATTAGTACAGGATGTCCTGCCGCTTGCAATTTTTTTGCTACTTCGATGGCTACCTTCTTCTTTTCTTTCTCACTCTTTTCTACATGGTGAAAGTCGATGTCAACAACAGAGCCTTTGTAGTTCTCACCCGTACTACTGAATGAAAACCACAAAGAACGGAACGTGTCTTTGACATATTCGTCCATGAATGGTGCTATGTCTTCCTCTCCGCTGACAACCATGCCCCTGTCGGGCCAACACTTTCCACTACCGTGTGAATAGTGTACTGCGGTCAAGTTGTGGAACATTGTTTTACGTAATTGGTATGGAACTATCTTGCGATTGTATTCGGCAATCCTATCTTTCATGTAGTTGATTTCTGCTTCTGCTTTGAACCAATATTCGGTTTGTCGCTTGTCCTTTTTCTCCATGGTCTGGTATTTGGAATCCTTGTTTTGCTTCGCATACATGTATGAGAGTGTTTCGAGAGGGTATGGAGTAGGTTGCCACGATTTTGCACCGGAAGACGACGTCACGTCGCCGATTACAGAGGACAGTTTCGAAAGCAACATAGGCTTTACCTCTGAAATGTAAGTCGAATACTCAAGGCCTTCAATGTCAAGAACTTTCTTTCCGGACACAATATCGAAGCCGTTTACACCTTTGAATGTCGATGCGTAGCCTGCGAAGTTGTTGTTATCATAGGCCCAATACTTCTTTGTCCACATCTTTTCAACAAACGTGTCTATGTCAGACTCGCTTGGGACTCTTCCTGAACCTACTATGAGATTGATGAACTTGTCAAACTCGGTGAGGTATAGTGAATAGTCACGCACATCAAACACCCCCATCCGGTCGTAGAAGGCTTGGATTGGCTCTTACAGGCATACCCATGTAATCAATTTGCTCTGCGGGTGCGCGGGCTGGTACCGGTACTGCTTGTTCACCTTGTACCAACAAAGCATCTTGCAATTCGGGGCCTCTTTCTCTTAGCAAGGCGTCTCTGTCTTCTGATATACTCAATGCAAAGTCATACGCAGGCATTGTCAGGATTCCTCTACAAATGTAAATGAAACGACGATATGCGCCAACTGCTTGGTCTTTGACTCTGTATTTTTCATCGCTCTTCAATCTCTGTTCGAAGAATCTCCGTAATTCGTCAATGTCTCTAATTTGGCGAGTGCTTACAGTCTGTATTGCAGTCAAAAGATTAGCAATCAAAGTGTAGTCCTTATGGAAGGCTGAACGAAGGAAACCGACATAGTTGCGGAACAGTGTTGCATTCCTTTCGATGTTTGGGGTTTGGCCTATCAGTTTAGGGTCTCGCGTAAGTTCTTCTCTGAATACCGAACCTGCCCACGAAGGGGGGAGAATCGGTGCCCCTGCACCTTGCTCTCTTCGGGCTTGTTCTACTTGACTGAATACTTGTGACCATATTGCGTGAGGGCGTACACCTTCAAGGGACATCACGGCTACGAGGGTTGCTTCAACAGTGTCCCACATTTTGTCAACAAGCAGTTGTTTCTTCTTTCCTTTCTTTCCTTTCTTCTTTGGCCTGTTATCGTGTATTTCTGCCATTTGGGCTACTTCTTGGTAAAACGATTGGAAATATTCTGACATGATTAGACGAAGGGTTGGTACGTCCAATCTTCGAAGAATGGTTCTTGGTACTGCAAGTTGTATTGCTTGTGCAGTCCCGGGAACGGGCTCTGCCCTTAATTGTGCCAATGCCGTCTCTTGTGACTCTTCCCTAACAGCGGCAAGCAGTCTTTCTGCGATGGTGTTTGTATACCATTGGACTTCCAATTCTTTGAGTTCGCTTTCAAACAGTTTTTTGAATCCGGTGTCCTTTGTCAAAGCAATGTATGAAGCGTAAACTCCTGACATGATTGATGCTCTTTGCTCTGCGAGGAATACGGCCAATTGAGTTTTGCCTTTACCTCCTGTCGTGTGGAACTCGTTAGAAGGAGTTAGATTCTTATTGTAATCTGCGTTTCCATCATTGAATTCTTTGGAAAAGCGGTTGAATGAAATCTTCGTGCTGTTTAGAACAAGATTGAGATATGCTTCCATCTCAAAGTATCTGTCGAGCACCATACGTGTGAAAATCGCTAATGAAGCGTTATACTCGCCTGCGGTAACGGTGACGGGCTTTTCTTCGTCTTCATCTTCGTCTTGGAGAAACAGGTCTTTGATTTCGCCGCCTTCGTTGACAGTCGGTCTTACCGAAAATGGTAACTCGTATATCGTTTCTGCACCAAGTCCAATAGGTGTGCTATCAGTGTGGTCACCGTCGTCGGGGAACAATAGTTCATACCCC
>CETW01017739.1_pt1 | contig 14839 bp, 10 predicted proteins | sample 361381 | NCBI WGS metagenome assembly CETW01 (sample SAMEA2620570, study PRJEB7988) | marine metagenome | isolation source: saline water (ENVO:00002010), including
TCTTCAAGTCATACTGTTAGATCAAAAAGTAGAACTGGAAAACATTCTAGACAATTAACATCGCCATGGGTTGAGGCTTGGGAAGATAAGAATGCTCCCGAACCTCTTCCAATGCCACTTCAAACAATGGTTAGTGAGCCTGCGCTTAAAAAAGTTGCTGATCAAGCGGCTATTGGGCACGAAGGAGCAAAACAACTTGAAACATATTGGGTTGGTCAAGGAATTGGTTTGGTTAATGAAACAATAAGTGCTGGTCAAACAGTGCAAAAATTTAAAGAAGAATTTATTGAGTCTTACGAAAGAGTAAACAATTTTTTTAACGAATAAAAAACAATAATTTTTATATTTTGATTATTATTTTAAGAGTATTTCTAAAATTCATTGGGCTTTTATTTCTTTTAACAGCCATATATATATTGCTGGATTATCTTAATCCCATAGAAAAAATAAGAATTAAAAACGCATTATATGAAGATGTTAAATTTCTAAAGATTGATGGTTACTCATTTAGAGATTTAAATAAAAATAATATCTTAGATGTTTATGAAGATCATAGGTTAGATTCAACGCTTCGCACTGAAGATTTACTTATCAAGATGACGCTTGAGGAAAAGGTAGGTCAAATGCTCCATCCTCCATTCACATTAAATCCAGATATATGGATGTTAATTTATGAAATAGCTATAAGAGGTAATCAATTAACTGAATCTCAGATTTTGTTTGATAATATTTCTCACTTTAATTTGTACGGCAATCCAAGTCCAGAAACTCTTGCTAAAGAAATTAATAATTTCCAAGAGGTCGCATCAAGAACAAGATTAGGTATTCCGGTAACAATTAGCTCAGACCCTATCCATGAAGTCCCTAAAGGCGGTGGAGTTGCGTCTTTTTCAGTTGATGGATTTTCAAAATGGCCATCACAACTAGGGTTTGCAGCAACTAATAATCCAAATGTTGTTAAAGAATTTGCTGAAATAGTAAAAGAAGAATATTTGGCTGTTGGGATTAGGACTGCTCTTCATCCTATGTCCGATTTAGCAACAGAACCAAGATGGGCTAGAAACTTTGGCACATTTGGATCAAGTGCAGAAATGTCCAGTGAAATGACCGTTGCCTATATGAATGGTTTTCAGGGAAAAAAAATAAATAAGAACAGTGTTTTAACAATGGTGAAACATTTTCCAGGAGGAGGCCCCCAAAAAGACGGACTAGATGCTCATTTATTTAGTGGAAAAGATCAGATTTATCCAGGTAACAACTTTGATTATCATTTAACTCCTTTTAAAGAAGCAGTTAAGAATAATCTTAAAGTAATAATGCCCTATTATGGAATTCCAGTTGATCAAACTCAAGAAAATGTTGCTATGGCTTTTAATAAATATATTCTTACCGATTTATTAAGGGAGGATATTGGATTTAATGGAGTGATATGCTCAGATTGGGGAATAATTACTGGAAGACATTGGGGCGTGGATGATCTTTCAATTGAACAAAGATATGAAAAATCTATTCAAGCAGGAGTAGATCAATTTGGTGGAGAAACTAATACATCCTATTTAATACAGCTAGTTAAGGAAAATAGAATACCTGAAAGCAGAATAGATGATTCAGTTAGAAGAATCCTAATAAATAAATTTGATCTTGGTTTATTTGATAATCCATATGTAGATGTAAGTAATGTAAAACATAAAGTCAATACTCCAAAAAATATTGAAGCTGGTCTGCATGCGCAAAGAAAATCATTAGTTTTATTAGAGAATAATGGAATATTACCGCTTAAAAAAGAAAGTAAAGTTTTTATTGATGGGTTGGATGAAGGAATTGGTAAAAAGTTTGGCAACGTAGTTAATAGCCCTTTAGAGGCTGATGTAATAATAATGTACATTCATACCGTTTTTAATGGAAATCAAGAATCAGGTATTAATAGAATATTTGATAATTTTTTGAGCAAACTTTTTCCAAATGGGGATCTGACGTTTGAAAATGATATAAATTATAAGGTTAAAGAATATTCTAAACAAAAAGAATTAATTGTAATCGTAGATTTAAATAGGCCAGCAATCTTAAATAGTATAAAAAAATCTTCATCTGGTCTGATTGGTACGTTTGGGGTTTCAGATCAGGTTATTTTTGAAGGCATATATGGAATTTTTAATCCCTCTGGAAAGCTACCATTTGAAATACCCTCTTCCATGCAGGAAGTAATCAATCAAAAAGAGGATTTACCAGATGATACACTTAATCCTACATATAAATTTGGTTATGGAATTAGCTACTAATATTCTTCCTTTCAATAAATTCCAAAACCGTTGCATTTATACAATATCTTGGCATTCCGTTAGGTCCGTCATCAAAAACATGCCCAAGATGTATGTCAGATGATACAGATCGAATTTCTGTTCTTCGCATACCATAGCTATTGTCAGGCAACTCATACACTGAACCATCAACGGATTTTGTAAATGAAAGCCAGCCTGATCTTGAAACAAATCTATCTTTGGTATCAAATAGAGGCTCTCCGCTCAATTTATCAATAAATACTCCGTCGGGAGTATCTTTAAATATTTGGTATTCTTTGCAAAACCTAGCATCAGTTCCTTTGTTAAAGGCAACCTCATAAGCCTCTGTATCACCTAATTTAAATTTTCCTAGCAATTGATAAAATTCTTTAGGTGAAAGGTAGCCCTGATATCCAAATACCTCTATTCCATTTTCAATAAAAAGAATTGACGGTGTTGCCCATGTAGGAGATTTAATTTCTAAACCATGCAGCTGATCAGATGTCCTATAAGACAATGGAATGCTCCCCTTATACTCATTTGTAACATTCTCCTTTAACTTATTACAATATGGACAATACGTTTGTGAATCTAAAATTAAGATGTGCTTACCCAATAAAAGACTATCATTATTAAGCAGATTTTTATCTTTTTCAGAAAAAACAATGCCGGTAGATAAATCAGGGCAATAACCATTAGGATTTTTCTTAAGATAATCTTGATGATACTCTTCAGCTAAATAGAAGTTATCTAATGGCTCTAATTTAGTTTTAATATTGCCGTATCCAGAAGCAAAAAGTAGCTTTTGATATTCTTCAATTATCTCTAATGCAATATTTTTTTGATTCTCGTTTGAAAATAGGATTGTGGATCTATACTGAGTTCCAATATCGTTACCTTGTCTATTTAATTGAGTTGGATCATGTGTTTCAAAAAAATGTTTTAATATTTCTTCAAGAGTTATTGCATTATTATTAAAGGTAACTTTGACAACTTCAGCATAATTATTTTCATTATGTTTATTTTTAAATTGAATAATTGATCTGTAATTTGGTTTTATTCCATAACCATTTGCATATCCAGATTCAGCATTAATTACTCCTTTTATGGATTCATAACCTTTCTCTGCTCCCCAAAAACATCCAGAACCTAAATATATTGTTTGTATATGATTTGTTTGGTTAGCAGAAATATTAATTACAGATGCAATTAAAAAACATATTAGAAATTTATTTGTTTTCTTCATATTTATAGCCTTTGCTTTTTATAAATGCTGGTCTTGAAAAAAGATTTTCTGACCATCTTTTAATGTTTGGTTTTAATGCCTGCTCAATGCCAAGAGCTTCTGCTAAATTTATCGCATAGCTTACACATATATCTGCAAGGGTAAAGCGGTCTGAACACAAATATTCTTTATTTTCTAAGGATTGTTCTAAAAGTTTTAGTCTTGAAACAAACCACCTGCTATATCCTTCTACAGCTGCGTCAGCAACTCCAGGTTCTTGAAATTTATATCTTAAAACAACAGTTTGAGGAAAAGTTAAGGTCGCATCAGAATGATATAGCCAATTTAAATAATTTGGATAATCTTCTTCATCTGGAGTAACCTGAAGAACAGTTGGTCCATATTTTTCAACAAAATATTGAGAGATTGCTACTGATTCAGTCATTTTAATGTTGCCATCAATCATATATGGAACAGTGCCAAGTATATTTATATCTAGATACTCTTTCATGAGGATTCTTGGAGGAAACGGCATCATAATTAACTCGTATCCCAAGCCCATTTCTTCAGCAGTCCATATAGGGCGGATAGCTCTAGAATTTTCAGTTGCGTATATTTTAATCATATTAAATTAATGATTATTTTAGACTATCTTTTTATATTCATCTAAAAAATTATTAACAGCTCTTCTAGCGGTATTTAACTTTGTCATGAATGCAAAGTTATGAAATAAAGTTGGATAATTTAATATTTTGATATTAGTTCCTTGTTTTTTTAATAAGTTTGCATATTTTGTTCCTTCGTCACATAAAGGATCAAAGCCTCCGGTTACAAAAATAGTAGGCGGGAATGCTATAGTTAAGTCAAATTTCAAAAGATTAAACATTGGATTGTCTTCATCGGTTTGGTATTTTCTAAATTTATTCCAAAACCAAGATAAGTCAGAATGTAATAAAAAATATTCATCCTTAAAAATATTTATTGACTCAGATTTAAATTGTGGATCACAAGGAGGATATATCATCAATAAGCTATTAGGCATTTCTGAACCCTGTTTAGCTAATTTATAAGACAAGGATGCAACCATATGGGCTCCAGCACTATCACCAGATAGGCTAATTTTATTTGATGGAGTTCCGCTATTAATGAACCACTTATATATTTCTTCAGCTTCCATTAAAGCATTTGGAAACTTATCTTCTGGAGAAAGACTGTATTCAAATGAAAATATTTTCATATTCAAATAATCAGAAAAATATTTAACCATATCATCGTAAGTATGGACGGAATCTATAGTCCAGCCTCCACCATGAAAAAATAAAATTATTTTGTCTGAATCTATATTCTTAGGTATATATTCTCTTAACAACATTTGATTATTTTTATGTTCTATAAATATAGAATGGTCTATTGTTTCAACTATATTTTTAGATTTTATAGATAGTCTGCTATTTATCTTATTGCGCTCGATTACCTTTCTAATTTTGGGTAAATCTTTTTCTTCAATTCTATGAAGAGTGCTTTTAGGATTTAGCTTTATAAAAGCATACGATTGAAAATCAATTTTAAATTCTCTTATCTTAGTCCTAATTTGAGGAAATATTATTCTTAGAATCCAGACTGGAACATGAAAGAAATTACTTATGAGGAACTTTTTATAAGATTTAATTATTTGAGACATTTCTCAGTTTTCTGTTGACATAAAGTTCATGAAAGTATACCTTTAAAACTGAGATATGTCTCAGAGTTAAGCTATGTCTCAATAAGAATAATATTAAGAATATATTATTATAAAAAAATTTCTCTTGGGGGGAAAAATGAAGATAAATAAAAGTTATTTCTTTAATGGATTAATGTCTTTTGCATTAATGTTTAGTTTTACAACTATAACTGCTCAACAATCTATTGAAGAAGTTGTGGTTACTGCAACTTTAAAAGAACAAAGTGAACTAGATACACCTATCTCGATTGATATTCTGACAGGTGAGGCAATGATTGATAATAATATCATGACTATGTTTGATATTTCAGATAGAACGCCTGGAATAAATATTAGTAAAGGCACTTTTAGTAACAAGATATATATGCGTGGAGTTGGATCTGGAGGAAACCAATCTTTTGACCAATCAGTTGGTCAATTTGTAGATGGGGTTTATCAAGGAAGATCTTGGACAACTGCTGGTGTTTTGCTTGATATGGAAAGAGTTGAAATATTAAAAGGTCCACAAACAACATATTTTGGAAACAATGCCATTGGTGGAGCTTTAAGTTTTATTACAAAAGTCCCAACAGATGAAAGTGAGTCTAGTATTTCAGGTACTTTTGGTAGTCATGGTGAGAAAACTGTTACTGCAATTAGAAGTGGAAGAGTATCTGATGGTTTAAAAGCAAGATTTGCATTTCAATATCATGAAATGGATGGATGGTTAAAGAACACAAATCCTGCAGGAGATAACTATCCCAATAAAGATGGTTTTAATATGAGAACAACTTTAGTTTGGGATTCAAGTGATGATATGGAGGCCAAACTTAAAATTGACATTGGGAGATTGGATACTTCTTCTGGAATGGGTTGGCAGCAAACTAATTGTCTGGCAGATGGAAGTGGTGCTGATATCACTTTCATAATTAGCACATGTAAACTTGGTTTGGGTGCTCCTGATTTTGAAGGTTTGTTTGATGATAGATACAGTGGCTCAGAGGGCGCGTTTGGTCACTTAGATTCAGACTCTATTGTACTTGAAATTAAGAAAACAATAGGAATGGGTGAATTAACATCAATTACTTCAAATCAGAAAATTGATGCTGAAATACCAGGTGAGTCTGATTACAGTTCTAGAGATTTCTTTCATTGGCTTCATGACGAAACATCAGAACAGTTTTCACAAGAACTAAGATTAACAAGTGAGGCTACTGATAACGGTCAATGGATGATAGGTTTTTACTATCAAAATACTGAAACAGCAAATACTATGAATATTGGAAGATACTACGTTGCTGAATGGGGTGCTGCCCTTGGAATTGGTACAGCAAACCTAGCCTTAATTAGACCAATGGAAATTGATGATACAACAATCTCAATTTTTGCAACTAGAACATTTTACATATCAGAAAAACTTCATCTTACAGCGGGTGTGAGACACACTGATGTAGAAAAAGATTATATTAGAACAACTACATCATTGGGTATAAATGGAACTGGTTATACATTTGATGATTTTAATATTAAATTTACTCATAAGGGATCAATTGCTGATGGAACACTTCAAGCAAATTCATATTCAGAGAGTGCAACAACTCCATCATTAATGCTGCAATATTTTAAAGATGAGAATTCTATGATTTATGCCACTTACTCTGATGGTTTTAAAGCCGGAGGTTATGAAGCACTAGGAACAGCTCTAGCAAATAATGGTGCTTATGGGTCTGAAGGAGTAGATGCATATGAAATTGGATATAAAACAAGTAATGAAAAAATGAAAGCTAGTATGAATTATTTTAATTCAAAATATGATGGCAATCAGTTAAGTTCATATATATATCCCCCAGATGGAGGAGCTCCATATAATACAATCTCAAATGTACCTAGCACAAATAAAGGTTTTGAAGTAGAGCTTAGCTATCTTCTAACTGATTCAGTTATTGCAGATCTATCTTTTACAAAACTAGACGCAACTTACGATGATTATTCTGGTGGTACATGTGCTGTTGGTGTAACTCCAGTTGCAGGAACATCAGGCTGTGATTATACAGGCCTTCCTTTGTTATATGCTGCTGATAATAGTGGTCTATTTTCATTGACATCCGAGAACGAAATGTCAAATGGAATGATGAGGAAATCATCTATTTCAATTTACTGGACAGATGATGTCTGGCATAACACTGATTATGACCCAAATAGCCAAGAGGATGGTTTTAGAAAAATTGACGCTCGTGTCGAATTCTCTAAAGATGATTGGAAGATTGCTATCTTAGGTAAAAACTTAACAGACGAATACACAAGTAATTGGAATCAGCAAACAAACTACACAAATCAAACTGGACAATTCTCTATTCTTGATAGAACTAGGAGTATTGCTGTTCAATTTAGTAAAGATTTTTAAACTGCGTATCCCCTAGACTGCAAAGTTTATAAATGACAAGGGCTATCTTTATGATAGCCCTTTTTTATGAGTCAATAGAAATTTTTCTTGCCTCTTTAGATGAAATTCCTAATATTCTTAATTTGGCCTCGATAGCCTGCTGTATTGTTTTATCAATATTTTTTCCTTGGGATATCATTATCAAAGCATTTCGATTGATTGATTGCATATTTGCAAGCAAGTTATCATCAATTTTTATATCATATTTTTTCTTTGATATTCCATATTCTATATGCGCAATCAAGCTCTTGTTATAACCCCTTAAAATCACAGGAACTTTACCTCGTATATGAAATGCATCAATTATTACCTTTAATAATAAAGGGTCTTGAGAGCACTTAATTAAATTCACTTTTGTTGCATTAGCAAACAATACTGCTGGATTGTCTTTTGCTGAAGACCAATCTATTTCATATGAGTCAACTATTTCGATAAGAATTTTTTCACCTATCGTATCTAGCAATTCTTCTTTATTCTTAAAATGATAATAAAAAGTTCCATTAGCCACCTTTGCGACTTTTGTAATCTCAAGAATTGAAGCAGCGTCTCTTCCAGATTTTGCTATAACCTTTATTCCAGAATTAATAATATCTTCTCTAGTTTTATCTTTAACTGCAATTTTGACTGAGTTTTTGTTCATATTTGGATATATTATCTTTAATTATTGTTTTTTAAAATTAGAAATTATAGTATGATTTGAGACCGTTCTCAGTTTATAAAAATTTTTTGGAGATATAACATGCCTTTAAATACAGTTAACGATATGCAGTTAGACGAATATCAGGAACTTTTTAAAGACTTTTTTGCGTTTAAGCGTGAAAAAGGTATTTTAGAAATAAGAATGCATACAGATGGCAAAGAAGCTAAATGGAGTAAAGAATTGCATAGAGCTCTTCCTCAAATATTTCCTATCATAGGCGCAGATAGAAAAAATGAAGTGATAATCCTTACCGGAACAGGAGATTTCTGGTTAAGAGAATTTGATAAAGAAAGTTGGGCTGAGATAGAAAAAGATAATAAAACATTTAGAAAAGAAAACTATGACTGGGAATATCTAGATGCTCATAAATTGTGTGAAAACTTGTTATGGAATATTGATGTTCCAATTATTTCAGTTATAAATGGTCCTGGATTTCATACTGAATTTCCACTTTTATGTGATATTACCCTTTGTGCAGACACCACAAAATTTTTTGAAGGTCATCTTAAAGTTGGGTTGGTACCAGGAGATGGGCAATTTTTAGTTTTTCAAAAGTTACTTGGATTAAAAAGAGCTAACTGGTTTATGTATACTGCAGAATCATTTGATGCAAAGCAGGCTTTAGAATGGGGTGTTGTTAATGAAGTTCATTCGAAAGACAAGCTTCTTGATAGAGCATGGGAACTTGCAGGCGATATGATGAAAGTGGATCGTGTTACTCGAAGAGTAACAGCAGCAGTAGCCAGAAGATACTGGAAACGAATTTTTACTGATGATTTTTCTCATCATGTAACAAGTGAAATGTATGCCATGATGACAAGTGATATAAAAAATCATGGGCATGGTGATCAAGAACTTCCAGAGATTTTTGATGATCTTAAAAAATAATCAGTTTTTATATGCACAGCAAAACATATAACATTTACGGCTGGTATGTAGCCTTTATTTTATTAATTGGTTTCACATTTTCTTTTATTGATCGTCAAGTTTTAAACTTATTAGTTGTTCCAATACAAAATGATTTAAATATCACTGATACCCAAATAAGTGCATTGCAAGGATTAGCTTTTGTTCTAACTTATGTAGGATTATGTATTCCAATAGGAAGGCTAGTAGATAAGTCTCATAGAATTACTGTAATGATTGTTGGTCTATTGGTATGGAGTGTTGCAACAATAGCATGTGGATTCTCTAAGAATTATGTCAGTATGTTTATTGCCAGAATGGGTATTGGTGCCGGTGAGTCAACCGTTCATCCAGGTTCAATTTCTATTTTAGGTGATTATTTTGATTCAGATAAAATTGCATATCCTATGAGTATTTATCTTTTAGGCCCATATCTTGGAGCTGGAATTGCAATGATATTTGGAGCTCAGGTGCTTGATTGGACTTCTCAAATGGACAGTAATTTAATTCTGCCTTTAATTGGAGAGGTTGCTCCATGGCAACTAACATTTATTGCAGTTGGTTTACCAGGAATTCTTATAGTTGGTTTATTTTTAACAATTAAAGAGCCAAGGCGTAAAATCCCAGAGATAGATTCAAAAGAAGTTCCCTCTTTTAAAAAGATTGCTAAATTTATCCAAAAAAATTGGCAAGTCTATGGTGCAATTATTATAGGAAATTCATGTTTAATAATTCTGCTTTATGGACTTCAATCATGGGTCCCTACTATGTTACTTAGAGTGTATGAGTGGGATTTAATTCAATCAGGACGAGTATATGGATTAATAGCAATGTTGGCTGGCTCTGCTGGGGTTTTGTCAGGCCCTATTGTATTAAGGTTAATGTCTAACAATGAAATTAGAGCGCCCCATTTTAAGTTAGCAATCTTTGGTATTTCAATGGCATCTTTAAGTTTGATTATGTTACCTTTTCAACCAAATGTTAATATTGCTTTAATATTTGTTACGCTTGCTAGTTTTTTTGTAACTCTTCCATTAGCAGGAACATCAAGCGCCATGGTGATAGTCTCTCCAAACAGAATAAGAGGAGTTATAACAGGTATTTATGTAGTTATAACTAGTATTTTTGGATTGGTTTTAGGTCCTTTTTTAGTGGCCTCTAGTACAGATTTTATATTCCAAGATCCTACTGCTGTAGCTAAATCTTTAGCCTTGGTATCTATTTTAATTGGACCCATCGGAATTTTCTTTATGCTAAGGGGAATAAATTATTTTGGAGAAATGAAGAATGTCTAATAAATTAAGTTATGCAAGTGGTGCATCTGACAGGCCCTTACTGGGAAATACTATAGGTCAAGTATTTAATAATGTTTCTAATAAATTTCCTGATAGAGAGGCGCTGGTTTCTGTTCATCAAAATATTAGATTTACATATGCTGAATTAGCTATAAAAGTTAATGAATTGGCAAAAGCTTTAATAAGTGCTGGTCTGAAAAAGGGTGATCGAATCGGAATTTGGTCTTCTAATAATGCAGAGTGGTTATTGACACAATATGCAGCAGCTAAGGCAGGTGTTATTTTAGTCACTATAAACCCTGCATATCGCTCTCATGAATTAGAATATGTTTTAGGTCAATCAGGCTGCAAAGGCCTAGTTTTCCAAAATCAATTTAAAACTTCAGATTATGAATCAATGATTTGTGAAATTATGCCTGAAATAAAAGATGCCATACAAGGTGAAATTCAATCAAGTAAATTTAAGAATTTAACCACAGTTATCTCAATGACCTCATCTAAGGTAAAGGGTATTTATAATTGGAAAGATTTTATAACTTTAGGAAAAGAGATTGATGATAGAAAATTACAAGACCGAACAGATAATCAAGATATAGATGATGCAATTAATATTCAATATACAAGCGGAACAACCGGATTTCCAAAAGGAGCAACCTTAAGTCATCATAATATTCTTAATAATGGTTACTTTACTGGTGTAACTATGAATTTTACAGAAAAGGATAGACTTGTAGTTCCCGTACCTCTTTATCATTGTTTTGGAATGGTCTTAGCTAATCTTGCATGTCTTACTCATGGCGCTTGTGCAATTTATCCTAGTGAAGGCTTTGAACCAGATGCTGCATTAAAAGCAGTTCAAGATGAACAGGCTTCTGCTCTATATGGTGTACCAACAATGTTTATTGCAGAACTTGCTTTGCCTAATTTTGAAGAATATAACCTAAAAACTTTGAGAACTGGCCTAATGGCAGGCTCACCCTGTCCAATCGAAACAATGAAACAGGTTGTTGAATTAATGCATATGAAGGATGTTGAAATAGCATATGGAATGACGGAAACAAGTCCTGTAAGTTTTCAAACAAAAATTGATTCTCCAATGGAGAAACGTGTAAGCACAGTTGGGAGTGTTCATCCTCATGTACAAGTAAAAATTATTGATTCAGAATCTGGGAAAACATGCCCTGTTGGAGAAACTGGTGAATTATGTACAAGAGGCTATTCTGTTATGTTAGGTTATTGGGAAAATCCTGAAGGTACTGCCAATGCAATAGATTCAAACGGCTGGATGCATACAGGTGACAGTGCTGTTATGGATGAGGACGGCTATGTAAATATTGTAGGACGTATTAAAGATATGATAGTTCGTGGAGGAGAAAATGTTTATCCAGTAGAAATAGAAGACTATTTAATGACTCATCAAGATATAGAAGCAGTTCAAGTAACTGGTGTGCCTGATCCTAAATATGGTGAAGAAATAATTGCATGGATTAGTTTAAAAGAAGGTAAAAATACTTCTGAAGAGGATATAAAAGAATTTTGTAAAGGCAAAATAGCTCACTATAAAGTGCCAAGATATATTAGATTTGTAGATGATTTTCCAATGACTGTAACTGGAAAAGTTCAAAAATATAAAATGAGAGAAATTAGTATTGAGGAGCTTGGCTTAAAGGAGCAGGAAACGGCTTAGAAAAAAAATTATTTTTCTATATTTTTAATTATCTTTATAATTGGTAATATTAGGTGTATAATATTACCAATTATAAAGATAAATTTTATTATGAAGCAAAGAAATATAGCCCAAACAATTAAAAGTAATATAAATATAAAGTCTAAAGAATATCAAAAAAATAAAAATGATATGCTTGAGAAACTTAGTGAGATAGAGGACTTGCTCGACTTTGCAGAACTTGGTGGTGGAATGCATCATCATGAAAGACTTGCCTCAAGAGGTAAAATGTCGATAAGAAGCAGAATTGCAAATTTTATAGACCCTGATTCACCTTTTCTAGAAATAAGTTCATTAGCCGCATATGGATCTGATTATCCAGTTGGAGGAGGAGCAGTTGCAGGTGTTGGTATTGTTGCTGGTACAGAATGCGTAATTTTTGGAAACGATCCAACAGTTCTAGCTGGAGCAATGCACACTTATTCTGCAAAAAAATGGACACGTGCCATGGAAATAGCAAGAGTGAACAAAATACCATATGTACAATTTGTGGAGTCGTCTGGCGGAGATCTTAGAATGGGTGGAGGAAAGGGAAAAGATGCTGCAAGAGGTTCAATCTTAGGAGCAGGACATTTTGCTGAATCAGGAAGGACTTTTTATGATGTTACTGAATTATCTAAGTTAAGAATACCCACGATATCTCTAGTATTTGGATCATCTACCGCCGGAGGAGCTTATCAACCAGGCATGTCAGATTACAATATATTTATTAAAAAACAGTCAAAGGTGTTTTTGGGTGGGCCACCATTGGTAAAAATGGCTACTGGCGAAGAATCAGATGATGAAAGTTTGGGAGGTGGTCAAATGCATGCAGAAGTTTCTGGCCTAGCAGACTATTTGGCTGAAGATGAGATGGATGCTCTTAGAATAGGTAGAGAAGTCGTTTCTCATTTAAATTGGAGAAAGGAAGGAAAAAAACCAAAACTAGCTCCAGACAATCCAATTCTTGATTCAGAAGATTTACTGGGCTTAGTTGATTCAGATCTTAAGAAGCCATTTGATGTAAGAGAGGTAATTGGAAGAATAACTGACGGCTCTAGATTTGAAGAATTTAAACCTTTGTTTGGTCCAACAATAGTATGTGGATTTGCCTCTATTCATGGCTATACAATTGGCATAATTGGTAATAATGGTCCTATATTTCCCGATACTGCATCTAAAGGTGCCCACTTTGTTCAACTTTGTAATCAAATAGATATTCCAATTATTTTCTTACAGAATATAACGGGTTTTGTAGTTGGAAAGGATTATGAAAGAGATGGTCAAATTAAAAAAGGTGCTCAATTTTTAAACTCAGTATCAAATTCGACAGTTCCTCACATAACAATAATCTTAGGCGCAAGTTACGGGGCTGGAACATATGCGATGTCAGGAAGAGCATTTGATAATAAATTTACCTTCCTATGGCCAACTGCGAAAATTGCAGTCATGGGACCGAAACAAATTGCTGGTGTTATGTCAATTGTAAGAAGAGCAAGGGCTGCTAGAAAAGGTGAGAAATTTGATGAGAAAGAGGATGCTCAAATGGTAGCTTTTGCAGAGAAATGGCAAGAGGAAGGATCTCTTGCTTTAAGAGCAACTGGAGCAATAAGTGATGATGGCATTATTGATCCTAGAGATACTAGAACAGTGTTAGGAATTTGTTTATCGCTAGTAAATGGAAAAAATATTGAGGGTGCTCCGGGCTATGGAGTCTATAGGCTATGACATATCATAAATTACTTATTGCAAATAGAGGCGAAATTGCTTGCAGGATAATGAAAACTGCTCATGAAATGGGTATTTCATGTGTTGCAGTATACACACATGCAGATTCTGAATCTCCTTTTGTTAAATTGGCCGATGAAGCAATTAAACTAACTGATACCTATCTTAATGGAAAAGAAATTATCGAAGCAGCTATTAAAACAGGTGCTCAAGCAATTCATCCTGGATACGGGTTTTTATCAGAAAACGCTAAATTCTCAAGAGATGTTATTAAAGCAGGTTTGATCTGGGTTGGTCCCAGCTCTAAAGTTATAACATCGATGGGTGATAAATTAAAAGCAAAAGAGATTGCTGATAAAGCTGGAGTCCCTACCCTCCCGATGACAACTGAACCATCAAAAGCTAATAAAGTTGGTTACCCTCTTCTTATTAAAGCTGCTGCTGGCGGTGGTGGTAAAGGTATGCGAATTGTTGAATCGAAGAAAGATCTAAAAGACTCCATAACAAGTGCTAAGAGAGAGGCAAAAGTTGGATTTGGTGATGATAGAATCTTTATTGAAAGATACGTGGCCTCTTCAAGACATATTGAAATTCAAATTCTTGGTGACTCTCATGGCAATATTGTTCATTTAGGTGAAAGAGAATGCTCTATACAAAGAAGACATCAAAAAATTATTGAAGAATCTCCATCCCCTAGAGTCGATGAAAATATGCGAATGGCTATGGGTAATGCCGCAATAAAATTGGCTAAAAAACTTAAATATGAATCAGCTGGAACAGTGGAATTTTTAGTTGATGATAAAACAGGCGAATTTTGGTTTTTAGAAGTTAATACTAGATTACAAGTAGAGCATCCTGT
>CETW01026988.1_pt1 | contig 14792 bp, 8 predicted proteins | sample 361381 | NCBI WGS metagenome assembly CETW01 (sample SAMEA2620570, study PRJEB7988) | marine metagenome | isolation source: saline water (ENVO:00002010), including
TAATATGCTTCTAGTTTAGTCGAATCTCCCTTACTGTTCCAATACATAGCATCTGCAAAATCACCTAAAGATGGATATAAAGGTTGTCTAACAGATTTATAAGCTATTGCAGAAGCTTCAGAATTTAATGTTGCTCTCGCACTATCAATCTTACTTTGGTCAAGACTTACTGACTTTCCATCTTTATCTAAACCATAATTAACAAAAGAATCATCTAGTGTTGTTATAGACGGATAAGCTTTTCTGATTGCTTCGTGATCTAAACCCATTATGCGGCTACCTCCAACGCTGTAACTGTTGAGATAGCAGTTGCATTTGTAGCAACATTGTCATTTACCCTTCGATTGATAAATACGTCTTGAGTGCTAAGTGATGCATGTCTAACTTTTACACCATAAGTATGAGCATTTGTATCTCCTGCCGTATCTAAAAATATTAAGGGTAAACTGTTCATATAATAACCATGTGCTGTATAATCTCCCTTACCTGTACATCTTGCAATATTTCCACTAGCATCACCTGTAGCATTTGTTAAGCTACTTCCATCTTTAGTTATAGTTAAGTAATTACAATGAATATCTCCTGTAACTTGATAAATGATAAGAATTTTATTAGTTGCTGAACTTGCAGTTATAGAGACTGTTAAACCTGTAATAACACTAGAATCTGTTCCTGTAGCTACTGATTGACTAAAAACATCAGTTTTGACTGTTTGTTTTACTTGAAGAAATGGCCCATTCTTGCCAGTTGTAGCTCCAAGTTTTGCGAGGTTTACTGCATTAGCTGCAAGCATATCGGTATCAACAATACCGTCTGGAAGTCCTCCTACGGTGATTCCTGTTACTGTTCCATTTCCGTTTAATGTTATCGGCATAATTAAACTACTGTATAGACACTACCAGAACTGATAGTTAAGGTAACTCCGCTACTGACGGAAACTGGACCTGCACTCATTCCGTTAGTACCTGATGCAATGGTGTGAGTTGAACTAATAGTAGCACTATTCTCATAGATAGCACCACCAGCTACCGTTGATGCAATACCTGTAAGACCTGACCCATCACCTGCATAAGCTGTAGCAGTTAATGTTCCTGTTACGGTTAATCCAGTAGAAACAACTTCTGCTTTTGTTGCACCACCAAGTTGTATTTTTAAATTACCTGTACCATTATCATCAATATAACTGTGAGAACCATCATGGTAAATTTGCAGATCATCACCATTTCCAAATGTAGCTTTTAAATCATCGTCAAATCTAATTTTACTATCAACATCTATATTAATATTTTTGTTTGTTGTACCAGAAGCGATAGTGACATCACCTGTAATTGTGTCACCTGCTTTGTTCATTTTGGCAGATAAATCAACAGTATCAAAACTTAATACACCACTGCCATTAGTTTTTAAAAATTGTCCGTTACTGCCATCTTCAGGTAATGTATATGCACTTGTTTTTGTTAAACTATTTGGCCCTTTAAAACTTATATTAAAACCATTGGTGTTATCAGTATCAAATTTTAGTAAATTATTTTGACCAAATTCAATATTTTGACCACTAGAAACAATAAATTGACTTTGAGTATTTGTTACATAACTATTTGTATCAAAACTAAGTTGACCAGATTGAACAACTTTTAGTAAACCACCACCTCCACCTAAATTAGCAGTAGCAGTAGTTGGTAAAGTAAACGTGTTACTTACACCAGCACTATGAGGAGGTGCTTTAATAGTTTGACCATGACTATTATTACTACAGTTCAGAACTACTTGAGCATCATTACTACCATTACCTTTTATTTCTACTTTTCCTGTACCATCAGGAGTTAGTTTTACATTACCGTTAGTAGTGCTTGTTGTTATTTCATTTGTTTGAACATCTAAGTTACCACCTAGTTGTGGGGTTGTATCGTCAACAACATCAGTAGATACAGTAACAAACTCAAGAGCGTTACCAGCAGCGTTTACCTTTACAGTTTTACTTGCTGCACCACCAAAGTTTGCAGGGGTATCAGACAAGCCAGTAAAAGCTGAAGCTCCACCACCACCAGAACCACCATCATCAGCAATAATAAATTTAGATGCAGAAGCATCATATTTAAGTATCTTGCCATCAGCGACACCAGAAGTATTTACATCTGATAAAGCATTTAAAGATCCTAAATTACCAAGTTTAGTTTTCTCGGCATCTGTAAAAGCATTAGTATCTGAGTTTGCTTCATAAGCTGTTTTAATTTCAGCATTAGATTGATCTGCTGTGGCTGAAGCTTCTATACCTGCAAGTTTAGTTTTCTCGGCATCTGTAAAAGCATTAGTGTTACTATTTGCTTCATAAGCTGTTTTAATTTCAGCATTAGTAGGATTTACTTCAGCACCTGTTTCTATACCTGATAATTTAGTTTTTTCAGCATCTGTAAAAGCATTGGTATCACTGTTTGCTTCATAAGCTGTCTTTATCTCAGAGTTAGTTTGATCAGCAGTTGCATTAGCTTCAATAGCGTTTAATTTTGTATGGTCTGCATCAGTAAACACGTTACTATCGCTGGCACTTTCAACAAGAGTTCTTATTTCACTGGCTGTCTGGTCTGCTGTAGCAGAAGCTTCTATGTTGTTAAGTTTGGTATGATCAGCATCGGTAAAGACATTACTATCAGTTGCACTTTCTACTAAGGTTCTAATTTCTGCTGCTGTTTGATCTCCTGTTGCACTCTCTTCTATAGTGTCTAGTTTGCGTAAGTTTTCCTGTACTGCAAATAGTATCTGATCATTTTGTGTATCAAGATCTGATTCTGTTAAAACAGAACCATCATTAAAATCTACTTTTTTAGCAGTTATATTTGTATCTCGTTGAATATTAATAGCAACACCATTACCAGGTTCATTACCACTGGTAAATGTAATCTGCGTAGCACTGGTGAAAGTGTAATGTGTGGTAAGAGTTTTTAAGACACCACCAACCGTAACATCAACTTCAGCTTCTGATAGATAGGAAAAGGAGATACTGAAAGGACCAGCAGTACCATTACCAGTATGGTTTGTAAAAGATGCAGCAGTGTTAGTAGCCATGATTAATTAGTGTCAAGGTTGCGTTCAAAGCCTTCGTCAAGAGCTTCGAGTTCTTTGATGTATGCGTCAAGCAGATCTGGTCTGTCTTGTTCTAACCACCTCATAATAGCTCTTTCTTCTTGTTCCTTATAAATATCTCTAAATCCGTTTCTTAATTCTTTAGTTATTTGATCTCTGTATCTTTTTGACCTTTGTGAATCTATAGCATCTGGACCTTCTTTTAATATTTTTCTACGTTTCTTTACTTCTGGATCATTAATATATTCAAGATATTTTTCTTGTACGGAAACACCTTCTTCATCCCTAAGTAAAGAAATACTGTTATTAATTTTTAACCAATTTTCGCTATCTAAATATATGCCACCTAACAATTCATCAGGTAATGGAGTATCTACAATTCCTATTTCATCCATAAAAGTAAGAATAGGATTGTTTTCTGATTCACTATATTTAAAACGGTTATAGTTTTTATAACCAAAACCAACAGGATATTGCATATATTTACCAGTGTATTTATTACGAACTGGTTCTAAATCAGCATCCCAACCAGTAACTCCTTGAGATAATGTACGTTTAAAACTTAAACCAAACTTTTTTAAATAATTTTCTACTACTGGTATTGTTGGTTCTATATCAACAAGTGTTCCATCATCTCTAGTTGTTTGTTTTGTTATATCACCCTTGCGTACTTTTGTATCAAATTTAGGATTTTCTAGGTTGTATTGTATTCCTGTAGATTCATCAAAATAATCATAATCATTAGCTCTTTTTATAGATCTAGCGGTAGTTTGCCACATTGGTATTGGTATTTTTGTAGCACCCAAAGAAGCTATATCTAAATATTTCACTGTACTTTCTGGCATACCAAGACTTTTGGCTATATCGCCTATAGAAGCTCTACCAGAAAATGGAGTTCTATTAATAATTTGTCTTCCCATCCATCTTGCAAATTTGTCTGGATTTCTAAATACATCAACAAACTCTGTAACTCCTTGTAAAAAAATATCATTTTGTAATGATCTCCAAGTTAGAGCCAGTACAACGTTACCTGCTTCTTCTTTATCTTCAGCATCTAATTCTGCTGTTACTTCAGGCCAATCACCCATAATTTCTAAAGCACTTTCCCAAGGATCTAAACCTTGAAACGATAAATAATATCTTTTAGGTTTGCCATCTGCACCAAGAATATTATTACCTTCCTCATCTTTTTGTAAGAAACCAACACTATTTGGTATTTCACCCAGTTCTTTTCTTAACTGTTGTCCTTGATAATTTCTAGGACCTGCACCAACTAAAACCATTTCGGCATCAGGGTCATTTCTTGCTGAAGACATAAGACCTAATCCTAATAAAAACCCTTGTCCTATAATTGCTTCTCCTAACGCTTTAGACCTTGTACTCCAATCATCACTTAACATTGCATCGTTATATTCTTTTAAAACATTACCAAAGCCAATATTAATAGGTTTACCAGTTTGAAAATTTAATTTGTTTAATAAACTGCCTGGTCTTGATGCGTCATATTTCGTACCTATTAGGGAAGTAGGAGCAGTAAGAAACTTTCGTAGTACAAATTTTTTAATATTTACTGGTGTGCCAACAAAAGCATTAATCCAATCCATACCAGGTTTTTTAGCAAAATTAGTAATGGGTCTTGTAACTTTTTTAAAATAGCCTTGTCCTATAGGTCGGGTAAATGTATCAAGAATTGCCTGTTCTGCATTTTTAGCAAATACTTGTTGAGCTAAATCTGAAACACCTTCAATACTCTGATTAACTAATAACTTATTTATATCTTCCATACCTCTTCTAACAAAAGTTTCAAACTGATCAGAACGCAATCCAGTTTCCCAACCCTTCTCAATAAAGTCAGCTAAAGCACCACTTCTTAATATTTGTTGTTTTACAAGTTCATCACCAAAACTCATTGTAAAACGACCAGGTAAATTTACAGCATTACCAAAAGTTTTAACTAATGAAGATATGGACTCGTTTGTGATTGAAATAGGTGCAATAGATTTATTAAAGAAAGGTAATTCTATTGGTTCTTTAGTTATTGGTACATTAAGATCTTTTATTGCTTTATTAACAGTTTCTGATTTTTTACCAAGAAATGATAAATTTTCTGGATCATTTTTTATTTTTTCTGCTAGTTCAGTAAAGGTGCTACTTTTATCAACAAATTTTCTATTTGCAGGTGCAACTAAATTTTGATTTAAAGTCCATGCACGTTTCGCCATTCTTGCAGAATCTTTTAGAACTAATTGTTGGGCAACTAACTCTGCAATACCTCTAGCTATTTGTTTGGAATTACCTTCATCTGACAAAGCTGCATAACTAATTGATTTAATAGGTCCTAAAAACATATTAAGAAGACCAGAAGCTACGTTTATTTGTTGTGTTTCTACTGCTCCAAGTAAGTTGTTTACATATATTTCTTTACTCATTCTAAGACCAAAGGCTAAATCCTCTATCAATTCATCACCTGATACATCGCCTTTTAATAGTTTTGTTAGTGCATTAGGATCACCATTTATCATTCTTAGTTTTCTACTAAAATCTAAAAGTTCATTTAAGTCTTTAGAGTCTAAGGCTCTTTCAATTTGTTCTTCTGAAGGTACTAACTCCTTTATTAACTTCTGATCTTCTTTAATTCGTTTTTGTTCTTGAATTTGACCTAAGACATTCTTATCTGTTGTTTTTGTTTTTTTGACATTTTGTAAGTTTGAGCCATCTTTAAGAATGGTTGGATCTTTACCTGCTAATTGTCCTACTCTTTCCGTTCTTGCTATTTCAGATCTAAGACCTTTAAGCTCTGTTACAAAGCTAGTAAACTTTCTCCAGTTTTTAACAAATATTGGTTTAGCTCTTTCATATAATTCTTTATTATCAGTTAATCTTGCTTCTTCTAATATTTCAAGAGACCTATTAATGTTTCTTGCTGATCTTCTTTGTACTCTTATACCTTTAAGAACATAATCAGCTAGTGTTTCTTTTGTTTGATCTGCATAGTTGTTATATAGATAAGTAAGGTTTGCAACTGTAGTCTCATCAGTCATTTTTACAATACGACCTAACTGCATCTCATCAGTCATTACCTTTGTAGCCTTTGGATCAGTTAGATCAGAAGCATTAATACCGTCATAAATTAACTGTGCATCTTTATCAGAATCAGGTAATACTTTGCGACTTGGAATGAGAGTACCTTTTTCTTGATCAAAGATTCCTACTGGTTTTGTAGGTTGTAAATCTTTAGAAAACTTTTGAGTTGCAGGTGGTTTTGGTCTGTTTACTAAATCTTCTGTTACTTCTTCACCTACATCAGTTTTTGATACTTTAAGCAGTTCATCAATAATGTCATCATCACCTTCATCAACAAGTAATTCAGTATTGCTTTTAGCAAAGGTATCAACATCATCTAATGTGTTTTTTTGATATTGAGAAACAACATCTAATGATTGTTGTCTTTTAATTGGATTGTTTCTTATGCTTCTGAAGCCTTCAATCATGTTATCTGCTTTTCTTATTGTCTCTTCAGAAAAAAGACCTCTTAATCCAGACGCTATATCTGGTGATTTTTTAATAAACTCAGTACTACCACTAGCAAGTTTACCTGCAAAACGACCACCAAAACCAATAGCTTCACCTGCAAGACCCATGCAGTACTGTTGTCTTAATTTTGCTTCTATAAAAGGAATATCTTTATCTGCTGCTGAACAATGTTCAAAGAAATCATTTCTTATTGGTTTCCATTTGTTAAGAATGTTATATACATTTTCTTCGTAAGGTGTAAAAGCAACAGCATCTGCAAGTTGACCTGCTGCAAAAAACCTTAAGGGAGCAACAACATCTTCAACTACTTCTTTACCACCTTTTTTTGACTTAACTATCTTTTTAAAACCAGCACCTTTTAAAGTTTTATTTGCTAAGTTAAAACCTACAAAAGCCTTACCAAAATTGTAAGTAAGACTATAACCAAGTCTATTTTCATCTCCTGGTCTTCTTAGTCCTAAAGCGTCTAAATTAATTAAATCTTCTTCTTCATACGGATTACCTTTTAAAGCTGAAAAATAACCTCTTATTTGATTATTTACATTATTTGTCAATCCGATAGGAACAGATAAAAATCCTCTATATACATCACCAACAGGTCCTAAACTGTCTGCATATTTATCTTGAAGCTCTCTACTTTTATCTCTAGCGTCTTGTAATATTTTATCTCTATTAGCTCTAATCTCGTCTAATGATCTCTTGTCTCCTAAAAAAGTATTATCAAAAAAATCTACAGTTTTAGCATAAGATTGTTGTAAGGCTTCATCAACGGTATCAAGACCTTTAATAATAGGCTCACTTTTAATTATATTCAGTCTTTTTGCTCTGAGGGCTTCAGCTTTCTTTTTTTTACTGAGATTATTTAGATTGGAGTCAGTCATTTACTAGAAAAGTGGAGGATTGGTTTTAGCACTTTTTATAACACTTATTACCTTTTTAACATAATCTGGATCTGTAGCATATTTATTATCTTTTAATCTTTGAATAGCTTCTTCTGCTGTATTGACATTAATAGTTCCTTTTCTATCTAAGAAATCATCATTCCATTCTTTTTTATATTGCAATAACATATCTCTTATTGAATCAAAATTCTTAAAGTAGGCATCAACAAGAACTTCTTTACCATTAATAATTTCTTTTGTTTTACGCAATGTAGCTTTCCCATCAGCTATTTCTTGTTGTGTTGCTTTAATACCCAAGTAATTATTCTTGCCTGATTCTTTTTCTCCATGAGCAGACTCTAGGCCGAATTGAGCAGCTACAACTTCTGGAAATTTAATACCTATTTCTTTTGCTAAGTTATAAATTATTGGAAAGTTTGTTTCCATTCTTGTTACTCCGTTTCCAGTTCTTAATATTGCTGGTTCTTTTTCTGTCAAATCATTCTCCTTATTTGTATTTTGATTTATTCTTGCCATAGCAATCAGATCTCCATCCTCTGCCCCAAGACCTGTAGGGGTCATGTCACTTACTATTTGATTGTCTGTAGTTTGGTTGTTAGAAGCTTGATCTTTTAATTTTGGTATATCAAAAGAAGGGTCTTTTAAGGTTTCGTTTGTTGATTGATTTACTGGTTGATTTGATTGCTGTATCGGATTTTTCTTTCTGTCTGCTGCTGTAAATGGATTTTCTATTTTACCTTGTTTACCAATAGCATCAGCTTGTGGAATCCTCACACCTGCTTCACTTTCTGTAAAAACTCCAAGTTCAAGTTTTAAGAGATTATCTAAATCTCTGTACATTTCTTTTGCTTCTCTTAAAGTCATCGGTCTATTATTCTCTTCCTCAAACTCATCCATTCTTTCATCAGCTTCATCTTGTAAAATCCTTTCATATCGTTGTAATAGTTTGGCATCTTTATTACTTAAACTTCTGCCAGCAAATCTGTTTTTTTTGCTTAATGCTGATTTTGCATCATTCATTATTTTTGTTTCAAACTTTTCAATATCCTTTGAATAACCTTTCATTTCGTTTATGCGTTTTTCTAAATCTTCAAGTACTTCTTGACTTTCTGAATCTGGGGTAGGATCTAGACGTTCTATGACATCTAGCTGAAGAAAAGCACTTCCTTTATCTGGTTCACCATCAACTAAATACTGACCTCTTCTTAATTGTTTTTTAAACTCATTAGCTTTTTCAGTAAAGGTTTTATTATCAAGAACACCAAATTCATCAATATCTGTTTGAAATTCTTTCTCTGGAAAATCTAATTTAAGTTTTTCATACTTTTGACTTCTTACTATTGGATCTTTCTCATTACGATAATCTTCAATTTGAGTATTAAAAGAGTTTCTTCTTTGTGCATTGCGTAGTTTTTCTGGTCTTAAAGCTATGTCTACTTCTTTTTCATATAAATCAGTAAAAAAATTTGTTGTTTTTTCAAGCCATTTAGGATTATCTTTTAATGTTTTTCCAGGTGAAGAACCTGGTATAGAGTTACCTAAGAAATTTACTAGCTTACGAGCATAGTTAAACTGACCTTGAGTAACAGATAAATTACCAATATTTACAATATTATCTATCAAGTTTTCGTTTAGTGTTGTTAGGTCACTACCTGTAATACCTGCATTTTTCATATTAACAATTAAATTAGAAAGATTATTTTTTAAATCAGTTTCCATAGCCTGCTTTGTTTCTGGACTTCTAAAATTATATGTCTGTGCTTTTATAAAAAACTTTGCAGCAGTATTAACAGTATCTGTGCTTTCTTGTAACAATCTATTTTTGTTAAAAGTATTAAATTGTTTTCTAGCTTCTGTATCTAAATTAATTATTGATTTTTGTAGTTGTGGTAAAACAAATTTATTAATAATTTCCGAATCACTATCAGCAGATATATTAGTTATTACAGGATTAATAATTCCTTGAAACCAATTTTTAAATTCTGCTGAATCAGGAGAAACTTGATTTAAAGGTGTATTTGTAATAGACCCATCTTCATTTTCAATATCAACTGTGTCTGTTTTATATCTACGTTGTAAAAGATTTTCTATTTGAAAAGTAGAGTTTATAAGTTTTTGTTTAGCGTAGGCTTTTTTACCAATAACAGAAGCACCTATAAGTTGATCAGCAGCTTCTTGACCTTCTGTTTTTCTTGTTTCAGTAACAATATTTCCAAAAACACCATTAAGCAAATCTTCTTGTATTGCTAAATTTTGAAATTTTGTTTTTTCATCATCAATAGCATCTTCAATTTTAGTACCTAAAAACTTTTGAATATTAGGATTTACAACAGCAAGTGTTTCAGCTAAAGACTCAATACCACTTTTAGGTTGCACAGATACAGGTCGAACAAAAGTATCTACAGGACTTGCTTGAGGTTGAAAGGCGGTGCTTTGAAAACTATTAGTCATTAGGATACGAGTGATGCGTATTGAGACAGACCCTGGGTGGCTGTACCAAGAATAATAGAACTTAAGCTTGGTATCTTGTTATATGCTTCATTTACCTGACTTTGTAACTGATTACGTCTATCATCTCTCTGTGCTACAAGCCCTTGTACATTCCTTCTATATTGTCTGGTTGCTGATTCAAGTGTTTGATTTAACGCTTCTCTAGCATTAGCTGTCTGTCTTTCCTGATCTGCCAATAATAAACTAGCTGTAACACCTGCTCTTCCTGTTGCCTTCAAAGCTCCTTTTGCTTGTAATCCCTGTATTGTTTTAGCTAATCTACTTTGTGCTGTTGTAGCTTGTTCTTCTCTTAACCTAGCACCGTATGCTGATTGTTGACGACCAAAAGATTCTTCTGCTGATTGGTTTGCTCGTAAAGCTGCTAGATATGTCTGTCTTGCTCTTTCCTGTGCAGCCCTTCTCTGTGAAAGGCCACCTAATAAATTAAGCCCTAAACTTGCATAAAAATATGGTGCGGCAGCAGCAGGTAATGCCATCTAAGCAATCCTCAGAAATTCGTAGAATGGTTTTTCTTGTTCTCCATACTTTTCATAATAATTCACAAAAGTAAATCCCAGAGCTTTTAACCATTTGATAGCAGAATGATTCTCTGCATATACAAAATTATATAAGACTTTGTAAGATTTCAACAGGTTATCAACCCATTCTCGACCTTTTCTTATAAGTTGTATTTTATATTTTTTATTAGTAAATAACTCATCAGTACATATCATCCATATACAACCATCACTAATAACACCACATAACCCCATCGGTTGATCATTATCACCAGCTATTGTTAAGACCTGTTCACCTGCTAAATACGTTAGACGTAAAGCATCTGCTGGTTCTTGTCCTGTTTGATATACAGCTTCCAATCGATCCATCTCTCTCATGTTTTCACATACATGATTAAGATCTTTTAAATTTGCTTTTCTTAAATAACCCATTAAGTACGTCTTGACCTCATATGAAACATAGCTTCATATTCAGCACTGGCTAGTTGTGTTGGTAAGAATGTGTCATTCTTTACATCTATATCTACTCTATCTGCTCTGCTCATTATTGGCACTTTAAAAGTACCTGACTCTAAATTAATACTACCCAAGGTAGAAGAAGTAGAACCAAGAAAACGACCAGTGAATTTATGGGTAGATGTATCTCTGTTCTCTGGTGTAACTTCTACTTTAAAAAATCCAGTATCTTCAAACTTGATGTAAAAATGATGTAGTTGTAATCTGCCACTTAAGATCTCATCTCTACCTTGTGCTGATTGCATTAGTCTTCTCTGACTGAATCTATAGTGCATTTCATATGGTTCACCAATAATAAATTTACTATTGCGATAATCACCATTAGCGGTAATGGTAGCTGTTGAACCATCAGTAGAGTTTGTTGTAGCTACAAGCTGTCCTGGGTTTAGTGTTTTGGTATTACCCTGTGTATCAACAAATGTACTTGTCTCGCCACTAGCTAAATATCTACCAACCACATTCATACTTGCTCTTAATCTATAAGGAACAGTAAAGGTAGTCACATCAGTAGAAGCGTTATAAGCTACTGAAACACCAGTAGAAGCTTCTGTAACCTTATGATCTAAACAGAATTTAAATGTAGCATTAGCTTCCTTGGAATCCGCTTCAAACGGTATCTTCTCTATGCTTGTACCATTAGCTTCCTGTACGACTACAAATAAATCAGTACCAATAAAATCTACATTCAGTATTGTTCTATTCTCATCTATCGTATAAGTAGACCATGAGTTAAGAATTTTCTGTGATTGATTACCAAATAACCATCTATTGATATACAGTTTGTTTGGATTATCAGTACCTAATAGAACAAGAACATCTTCACTGGTTGAGACTGCCAACTTAAATATATTTACTGGTATTAATCTAGGAACATGAACAGTAATATTAGCAGCATCTCTTATTGTTAAATCTTCTTGTGTTACATATTCTCTGACACCAGCAAAAGAACCTTTATCAGTTAAATAATAAATACTATTACCAGAACTTACAGGAGAAGCAGCATCACTACTTTCAAACTCTGTTGCAACAACAATAGTTGCTGTCTTAGGGGTAAGAGTAAGAACAGATGATGAGGTAAGAACAAACTGTGTCTGATCAGAAAATAGTATTAACTGTTCTGCCATCGGTACAGCATGCTTCAAGATAGATACTTTTGTATGTGAAGCTGCTACGTCTATAGGATCACTATCAACAACAGTTAAGACTGTCTCTCTAAAGAACTGAAAAAACTCAGATACTGTTGTAAGTATTACGTTATCGTCAGCTAATACCCCTAATCTACTTCTATAGAAAAATATATTATTAATCTTCTTACCAATAAAAGAAGGATTTGGATTTGATACAAGATCACCTACAGTTCTTTCTCCCCACTTAGGCAAGGTAGAATTATTAACTTTACCAAAAGCTACATTACCACTTGTAGTTAAAGAACCTGCTGCTGTAAAAGTAAACGTATTTGCATTTGTAACTGTAATGGTAAAAGTACCATCAACAGCATTACCAGAGGTGAAGTCAAACTGCACTGAATCACTACTGGATAATCCATGATTAGCAGAGGTTACAGTAACTGTTGTCCCTGACTGGCTATAAGTTCCAGCAGTATTTAGATCGGTGTAAGTATCACCATCAACTCTTGCAAATCTAAAATCACCATCACTTTGTCTTATAAGAACATGTGGCATTGTGTCGTAATCAAACTTAAATTCAATACCACTTTCAGCACATTCCTCCCACTGCCCTTCTTCTAACGTGCCATCTACTGTGCTGTTATTAGCAGCAAACCTGACGTAGTAATTATCAAAGTCTGTTGTGTCATCTCCTTTTACTTCTACTACATAACCATGAGGAGAGACTGTTGGAAGATCAGAAAACCTCTGGATACTATTTTTTACTACTACAAGATCCTGATTACCTTGTGTGTCATTACCATCAATAGAAAAGTTAGATCCATCTGTTTTTTTTACATGAACAACAGGGCCATTTTGTTGAAAAGTAAAACCTGTCAAACCAGCAGCAAGACCTGTTCTTAAATCTGTAGCAACCTGTGTAGTACTGAGAGTAGAGTCAGAAGCTGTGCTATCAGAGACTGTCACCCCATCAACTGTGACTGAATATGTAGTTTTATCTGATACCTGACTTACAAAGATTATGGCCTGTGTGATATTACCTGGTGATAAGTCACTGCTATTCATTGCAGGGGTAACAGTCTTATTAACAACAAAGGTGAAGTCAGCAACTGTAACAGTTTTTATATCACTTCTAGGAGTTGTTGTATTTAGATATGTTGTACCATCAGGCTTTTGTACTGTTCTTTCTGTACCATCTAATTCAAAAACTCTTACATTGCCATTACTAAATACAGAAATAAATCTCTGATTTACATCTCTATTGATAGTTTGTACATGAACATTACCTAATGTTGTATTAGAAATATTAGCTACATATTCAAGACCAGACCTCTTTGTAAGACCAAGGACAGGGTTGCTATCAGCATTGTCTTGTATATCAGCATGATCAGGTTGTTTGGTAGCATCTGAAGCTTGTGATATACCTCTTAACAAAGTAGGTATAGACTTGGAAATTAAACCCATTGTTATCTAATTAAAGCTCTGGAAGGTGAGTAGGTATCAAAGACACTTGTTAATGAAGGATCTCCTCTAAGGACATTATGATCTCCATTAGCTAAGTCTGTTTCCATCAGTATAGCTCTAGCCCTAGTCTCGTCCTGTTGAGTGTAAGTTCTTAATCCATCATCACTAACTAATCTATCAACAAAGATACGAGCAGCTTTAATTGTTATATATCTTCTGGCAGGTTCTGGTATCTCATCAAAGGTTCTGAAATAGACCACAGTGCAGATAAGATCTTCATCAAACTCATACTTATTATTTAACCTGTCATATAGCTTCAGACCACGTTGTATTGCATCAATAGTTGTGTGTTGATGAATATTAGGATCAACCCTTAAAACATCGGTAGAAAGGGCTACATGATTAGATCCATCTCTTGTAAGAGTGACATCTATTTCAGTATTAAAAGACCAACCTTCTGATTGAACTTCTTTGTTCACTTCAGTAAGAGTTGATTGTGCTAGACGAGCATCAACAGGAAGAGTACCTGTAAGACTGTTAATAGGAGCTTCTCCTATAGCAGCTAACATAATGTTGATGCTTTCTAGTTCAGTGGTTGCAGCTACAGACATGATTTAATACTTTTTTATTTTTAGTTTATCTCTATTCTTTTTCTTCTTCATCTTTCCGTAAGCCATAATAATCTCCAAATAGTAAGAAAAAGAGTACCCATTGCTGAGTACCCTTTATGTGAATTAAGAAGCAGCAAGCTTAATAGTAGCTGCACACTCAGGTCTTAGGATTCCATGACCTAAAGCATACTTAGCAACCATCAATGTACCTTGATACATGATTCCATAGTCAGAACCAGAGATTTCAGTTGTCATGTCCATCAACTTTACAGTACCAACTGCTGATTTATGGAAGACAAGACCAATAGTTTTACTATCGTCACCGTTGTAAGCGTTGTTAGCTCCACTTGGGTTAGATGATACGTTTGTCTGAGGTACGTTGTTACTCATCATTACTGGAATACCAGCAACCTGTTGTACACGACCTGATGCAAATGAACCATTACCACCTGGGTTGAAGTCAACATCTACTGTTCTTGTAGCAGACTCAGCTAGTTTGTAGTACTCAGCAGGTGGTAAAACACAGAAACGATCTGTTGGAGGAATGTC
>CETW01029263.1_pt1 | contig 14766 bp, 8 predicted proteins | sample 361381 | NCBI WGS metagenome assembly CETW01 (sample SAMEA2620570, study PRJEB7988) | marine metagenome | isolation source: saline water (ENVO:00002010), including
ATACGATATTGATCCTTTTGAAAAGAATTTGAAGTAAAAGTTCCTGCACCAGTTAATCTATTTCTTATAAAATTAATATCATATGACATTCCAATATTTAACAATGCTGGTAATTCTAATTCTGATGATCTTTGTTCAACAGTCATTTTATAATCATCATCATCACCAACAATACCTCTAAAAGATAATCCATCACCAGTAAAACTCATTCTTGGACCAACATTTTTTAAAGAAATACCAAACTTCATATTGTCAGTATCTCCTGTTACATATTGTATACCTGCATCTAAAGCTACACCATTAGCTCCTACATTAGAAATCTGCTCAGAAATCATTTTTATAGTAAATCCACCATAAATACTATTAGAAAATATTTTTGCATATGAGAAAGACATATTCATAAATTTTGGAGAATAAGTGCCTAAACCCCCATCAGGCAAATCTACAGTTGTTATTTCAATAGATCCGAAATCCATACTCATAACAGAAAACCCTAAAACACCTGATTCTCCAACTTTTTGAGAAAATCCAAATGAACTAATACTACTAACTGCTTCTTCAGAATTAAATAATTTTCCTCCATATTGTAACCAAGAAGTTTGAGAAAAAATTAATTCAGTCTTTTCGGTAAAAGCAAGCCCGGCGACATTAGAGTAAATGCCTTCTAAACCTCTAACACCTGCTACATTTGACCCTCCCCAACCTGAGGTTCTGGCCCATGGATTAATCAAAAGTTCAGATGCTCCTGCTTGACCTGCTCTTTGTGGATTTCCTGCAAAAATCTGATTAAAGGAAAATACAAAAAAGAGAATAACCATAGTAGCTTTTATCCATTTAATATTATTTTTCATATCTATAAATATTTATTATCTTCTATTTATTAAATTAAAAAGTATCCAAATCAATTGGCCTTAAAGATCCGAACCATTTAATTACTTTATCTTTTTCTAAAAACACATTAGCTTCATTATCCCAGAATTTTGCATTTACATGAATAATATATAAGCCCGAAGCAATGGGAATACCAAAATCATTTTTCAAATCCCAATCAATTGAAGTCATATTATCATCCTTCTTAAGAGTACGTACTAAAGTTCCCCCAACCGTAAAAATTTTTATCGTAGCTTTTCTAGGTAAATTAGTAATTTTAACTCTATTATCTAACTGATTTATTTCATAGCTAGAATAACCATAATATGGATTAGGAACGGCTCTTATTTTATCCATTGCATCCAATGCAATATTGGCATCACCTGAAATTGCAACAATATCATCTGTATTAAAACTATAGATAGGATTAAAACTATTTAAAGTATTTGCTTCAATGACCCTAGCTTTATCTGAGCCTGTAAAATTAAGAATTGATGATGCAATAAATGATTCTCCTACTTCATAATCTATACCATCATAAGTTACTTTTTTACCTCCCCAAGTAGAAGGAGAATTTTCATAAGCTACTACATATGTATTACCTAAAGTTAAATCCATATTTCTATCAAAAAATTTATCATAACTTACTGTCTCATAGTGAGTATATGGCTTTGAAACTCTTAATTTAATTGTAGCCTTATTGGAAAGGTTTAATTCCCTTCCAGGAGCTAATAAAGGAGCTCCAACCCAACTTACATTTTTAAATACAGCCCATTTACCTGTTAAAGATTCTTCTACTAACTTAGAATAAATCCATAAAGATTCATCATAATTTGGAGAATCATCACATTCTGCTATATCATTAATGTAATCATCAGTGCCTTTTACCCAAGCTTCTCCTTTAACTATATAAATATAATGTTTCCCTCCTAAAAGATAATTACCTCCTGAAAATTGTTGCCCTATTGGAGCAGAGGGATCATATTGTGGAAATTCATCAGTTGTTAAATTTCCTGTAGGGTTCCACAACATATCATTTCCGTTTTCTGATGTTTGCCAAGAATCTTCAGAAAAGATAATATTCAACCTTTCTCCTGTTTCAATATCAATAGCATAACCAGGGAACCATCCCATACCAAAGATTGTATCCCCATTTACATCTAAATTACCATCTGGCAATCCATCTTTACCAACTGATGGAGATTTTCTTAATCCCATTTTTACTTGACCTCCTTCCGAAAGATTCTGATCATCTTGTGCCTCAACAACACATACTCTGCTCCATTTTGTTTGATCATCAGTAATAACTATATCAACAGAATTTAAGTCTTCCACTTTCGCCAAATTAGTAATCGAACTACTAATACCCGGACCATCATTGAAATAAGAAGCAAAACGATAAGGAGCCCAGGTACCTCCTGTCCATTCTAAAAATCCAAAAGCAGCATTTGTTTGTATTACTGCTCCTTCAAAAACTCCATTTGGATCTTCTGTACCATAATCATTCATTTGAGAATTAGTTTCATCTTCATATGAACCAGCTCTAATCCAATTAAATCCCCATATACTAAAAAATGAAGATTCATCATCTCTATCTGCAACTCCACTTAACCATCTATCATTTTTATCATCAAATTCAATTTCTCCTGATATTAAACCATTATTTGCAACATTATTGGGGTCTATTCCAGGAGATTCTGCTTGCAAAACTTTAACGTTTAATCCCAATTGACTTATATATTTCTCAGAACCAATCATAATGTCCTCATTATCATAAGCCACTAAAGATCCTGTTTCACTATTAACTAATTCCCACCTTTCATACGAAATTATTTTATTTAAATTAAAAATAGGGTTCATTAATTTAAATGTATAATCTCCTCTAGGAATCTTTATTGGGTCAACCACAGTAATTAAAATAGGTCCCTCTCCTTGTTTATATGTTGGATTCAAAATCCTATGTTCCTGGGAATTAAAAATCTCATTAATGGACTCTTCTGTTAATTCAAGTGCAATTCCACCATTTCCTTTTCCTTCTAATCTAGTAATCTTAACTCCATCTCCATATGCAGCATTTAAATTAGTTCCTCCATTCTCAGGTTCAACAAAATGAGGAATCGCAGAATATACTTTAATATTTCTTCTTCCTGAAATAAAAGGTTGATTTCTACCATCATAATCTTCCGCATTCACATCATAAGGAGATGCATTTTCTTCTGCTGGATTATAACCATAAGCTAATGTCATAAAATAATATGTTTTATGATTTACTAACCTTGTATTCCCTAAGGCAAACCTGTCTTCAGTAATTTGAAATGAATATTCCACTCCTTCATCAACTGAACCTATAACACCAGAACTTAACACTGAAGAAACTTCTTCAATTGGTGTATAAACTCCTAAAATAGGATCTAAATATTGATTCACAATACCTTCAACATCATCTTTAATATCAGATCTAAAAATTAACCTTGCTTTATCAGGATCATCTAAATCTGTAACAGAAACTGTCGCATCTTTTAATTGATATACTAAATATCCTTGAAACTCGTAATTTGGATTATTTAATAAATTCTCTGGCTTAGTAATATAAGGATCCTTTTCAGAATAAGATTCATTTATATTATTAGAAGTCCCGCTATTTGATAATGTAAAAATTAATTCCTTATCTAATTCTCTTATATTTAAGTCTGGTGCATCAGGACCATTAAGAATATCAAAATTATTATCAAACAATGCTTGAGCTTCTCTATCATAAATTTTTAACAACTGTATAGAAGCTGTTTGCCCTCCAGATTTTGCTCTTGCCCATACAACACCTGTAGTAATTGTATTAACAGCACCTGGCTCAAGAGTAAAAGGTCCTGCAGATTGTAAAAACCTTCTATCAGCAGGTACATTGCCTGCCGTTACTTCTGTCCATTCTTGTCCAGGAAAGTCAGCATCAGATGTGCCTGGAAACATAAAGTTACATAAATCAGTAGTAGAACCAGCACCAGCACCATGTCCATCTCCACCATATGTCATAGGCACATTATCTTTCCAAATACCTCTTAAATAATTATATATATCAGTACCACTCTCAGGGTTACCAGTAACTGTAAAATCATTATTATAATAAACAAACTTTGACATAATAATTTGTTCTCCAATTTCATCAACAACTCCATCTCTATCATTATCAATACCATCTTCTGGATCTGCTATTGGTCCTTGAAAGAAATCTACTCCAATTGCAGGTGGATTAAATCCATAACCAGCAGCGCCCTCATCCTCTGCATCTCCATTATAACAAAAACCTAAGCCTAAAGACACATCACAACCTACATAATCATCCAAATAATAACCTAAATCAGGATCCACCCATTGTCCAAAATAAGTGTTATTTAATGGTAATGTTGATCTATTAATTATTTTATAATTATAAAAAGTCATATCATTAACTTCGTTGTCGGAAGTAAAACCAAAAGCTTGAGCATGAACTTCTATTCCAAGTGGTTCTGCCTCAGTCTCTGTATGAATATTTCCTTTATCATTAAAAATCCAAAACAACGTTTGATCTCCATATAATTTCGCATTATCATTTGTTCCAGTTATATTATAATCTGGATAATCCCCATCCTCAGGCTCATACTCATTATTACCATTCAAATCATAAAATGGCGCTAAAAAAGGATCTTGATTTAATGCATCATCATAAGGATGTGCAGGCCAATCCAATATAGAATTAGGAATAACATAAGTAGGATCAGTTTCAAATCGAGCAACGTACTCTTCAACATCAGAACGTTCCAATTTAAAATGAGTATCCCATTTATTACATTCTTCAGCTGAAATTGTTGCGTTAGAAACATTTAATGGTCCTGGCCAAAAATCATTTCCAGATTGACGATAAGTCATAGCTGCAACTTTTAACTGACCTCCATCATCAACACCACCTATCCAAAGCGCACCAGCAAACATTGAATGCTTATTTCCTCCTTTAGGAATTTCATATTTTGCATCTGACAAATTCCACCACATATCACCACCTCCCATAATTGTAGTTCTAATATTATTTATATCAAGATCTGTTTGAGAAGTAGAAGGATTACAACCTGCTGCAACCTTTGAATTAACTACCGGTTTTACGTTAGGATTTTCTACATTTTCCTTAGCAATCAGAGAAATCGAAAAGAAAGCCATTGCTAAAACTGTTATTTTTTTTGCTATACTATTCATAAAAAAAAATTTATCTATACTTTTTATTTTAAACATTAAAATTGTAAACTAATTCCAGCTCTTAACATCCTAGGTAAACTATAATTACTAGGATTATTAACAGCTAATGAATAAAGATATCTGAATGAATCAGGGTCATTCTTTGTGTTAATTTGATTTTGTGCAGCTGCTGAAGTTAGATAACCATCATCTTCTGGATTACCAGTTGCTCTATACACACTAATTATATTTTTAGCATCCATTAAATTTTGTACTTGCAAGTAAAGATTTAAAAAAGATGTGTTTTTATCATTCCATTTAATTTCAAATTCTTTATTAACCTTCATGTTAATTCTAAATTGCCATGGCAAACGAGATCCATTTAAGCTCCCTTCAAGAGTGGAGCGATCATTAATACCAGATGCAGCTTCTTGTGTAATATTAGATTGTTTTGAATATGGTGTTCCTGATCCTGCAGCTAATGTAATATTAGCTCCTGCATTTTCAAACACTTTAACACCAAACCATACTGGTCCATTATAATCTTTTCCATTACCATAACTATAATCAAAAGATGTAGATATTGCATGTCTTTGGTCATATGACAATGGAATAGTAGTTCTTAAATTTGGCTGACCAGTATTAACTAAACTAGCACCAGAAGTTGCAGATGACCCTGTACCATCAGCAAACTGCAAAGTATAATTAGCGGTCAATTGAACGTTATTTGTTCTTCTTAAATCATAATTTATTGACATTCCTTTTACAGTTCCAAAATCAATATTTCCATAAGTATAATATTGTGCAGGATATGCAGACAAAACATTAGTAACTTGAATCATGTCTCTTAATTCTTTATAAAAAGCTGAAATTTTTAAAGCAGATTTTAATGATAATGTTTTTGCAAAACCTAATTCATAATCAACTGTTTTTTCTGGTTTTAAATTTGGATTATTTAATGTAGCTCCAACAGAATTAGCCATAAACAAATAATCAACCGGTTCCAATCTATTAGCTGTTGGAGGTCTTTGTGTTAACACATCATAATGCGCAAAAAACTGAGCTTCATCAGAAATAGGAAATGAAAATGCAATTCTTGGCATAAATACAATTTCTGGAGTATAATCTTCAAAAGCATCCATTGAAATTTTCCCTTCTTTTGCATCAGTTGGTTGTTTCAAATAAGGAGCTATTTTACCTCCTGCTGCTTCAGCTAGCAAATTAGGGTCAGATATCTGAAGTCCTTCTGCATTATACCAAGTATCATCAGAATTATCACGATATCCAACAATAGTTGAAGGACTTTCTATATCATCAACATAAACAACATAATCTCCACCAATAGTAGAAGGAATATTAGTTACATTAATCAATGAAGTATTTTCTTCTGCAGTATATGCTGAATACAATAAGTGCTGATCTTTCAACACCTTCTGATTAGCATCATAACGATCTACTCTAATTCCCACATTGAAAATTAAATCATCAATAGCAAATTTATCTTGGATATAACCAGCCGTATAAATTGGATTAAATGAGGGGATCAATCTACTACTTTCTTCATCAAAAAATTGTTTAAGTGTAGGTCTCGCTTTTGGTTTATTACCATATATATCATAACCATAATAATAAACAAACTCTGTACCATTATTTAATAACTCATCTGGACTAAACAAACCAATAGAATAAGTAGATGGATCGTATGAATCTATATCCAAAAAATCAATTCCATTTGGATTTAAACCTAATTCAATTCTTAAATTTCTATCAAAATCTGATTGTTCATCTGCAACAAATAATCTATCATAATTAATAGTATCCTGAAATATTCCATTTGAATTAAAAACTGGTTGAGGGTTTGCTAAATCTCTTTCTAATATATGTTTATTTGTTAATTGATTCATTAATCCCCATACAGATTCATATGCATTAAATTGCCAATAATAATCATCTCTCACTTCATATTCTAAACCAAATGAAAATTCATGTGATTTAATATCTGCTGATCCAGAAGCTTTAAAGCTTAACTGAGTATTTTCTTGTTTAATAGAAGCTCCATACCAATATCCATGATTACCAAATAATGAATATACTGATGGAGGATAACCTCCATTCATTATTCCAATACCTTGTAAATCAGCTGCGGTTCTAATAACTCCATCATTAGAAGCATCTACACCAAATGAAGCCATCGTGGGAGCCATATAAGAATTCAATCCATTTTCTTGAAACATTTGATAATATGCTGAAGTATAATTCACTAAACTTGGATTGGTATTTGCAGGAGTAAAAGTATATAATGTATCAGCCCAACCTGTTAAAACTTGACCATTGTAAATTGTGCCTGTCAATGAATCAACAGCATTTCCATTATCATAAATTGGAGCTTTGTAAGTATTAAACTCACCAACATAACCATAATCAAAAATATTTTCCCCATTTCTTGAATCGCCGTAAGCGTATCTATTATTAGTATAATCACCTTGAATTGTAAAAAAGGCATTCTTTATTATTGAAGCACTTTCTTCAGAATTTGATTCTTCAGTGCCAAATTTTTGAGTTAACTTTCCAAATAAACGATATGTTATCTGTGAAGAAATTCTATTATCATCCCATGAAAACATTGACCTCCAATATGAAAAATCACTACTTTTTCTAGCATAAAAAGATCCTCCTAAAGCAAGAAAAGTATTCTTTGAAGGTTTAAAATCTAATTTACCAGAAATATTAATTCTTTTTTCATTAGTATTTAATTTTGCATCAACCAACTCAAAATCAGATTCTCTTAAAAACTCTGAAGAGCTTAAAAGACCAGCATTATTGGGAGCTAAAACAAAAGGATTGTCTCTTAATTCTTGTAAAACATTATCTTTTACCTTCCACATACCAATTGCTGATGGGTCTGTATCATCAACACTTCTTAATTCTCCTGACAAAAAATATCCAATTATTGAATTCCCTTTTGTCCCATCAGAATTTCTATTTTTTAATATTGGACCTGAAAGAGCAAATCCTAAGAGATTATAATTATAACTATCAAACAAAGATGAAGTTTCATATTCTAAACCTCCAGCAAATCTACTTGAAGGCCCCTTTGTAGTAACAGAAATAATCCCTCCCGTGGCATCTCCGTATTTTGCTGGAACACCTCCAGTAATTACAGTAATTTGCTCTATACCAGTTGTAGGGACCCCTAAAGCTCCCCTAACTTTTATTCCATCAATATAATACTCTGTAGCATCTCCTCTTGAACCTCTTATATTAACATCACTACCTTCATCTTGTTGATAAACACCTGCAGTAGTAGCAGCAATAGATGTAACACTTCTTGTTGGTAAAGCAACTATCTCTTCTGCCGTTTTTGTTTCACCTGAGAGATTATCCTTATCTAGTAATGGTTTTTTATATTCTATAATTTGAACTTCTCCAATAGCAATTCCTTCCTGCAGCTTTATATCTTGGGGAGTTATTTTATTTGCAGAAATAATAACCCCTGTAATTTCAACTGCACCATAACCAACAAATGTGGCCTTAACAGTATAATTTCCTGGCTCTAAAGGCTTAATCGTATAATTTCCATCAAAATCTGTGGTTGTACCCCCAGATAAATTCCCATTCCTTTCTGCAATAACATTAGCAAAAGGAATTGGCTCTCCAGTCATAGCATCTTTAATTATACCCTTTAGGGTTCCTGTTTGTGCAAAAGCAAAATTTGTAACTAATGCTAACACAACTATCAAATAACTTTTTTTCAACATAATAATGTTACGTTTAATAATTCTAAATTAAAGGTCGTAAAGATAAAAAGATATTTAATATTTTAACTTTTAAAATACCATTTATTTTAACTAAAATTGCAAGAATGAAAATGTATTATTATATATTGACAGTTAGCGTTTTAATTATTAGTTGTGACACTAAAGAAGATTACATTCAAGATGTTTATGTAAATGAACATCTAGACATAACCTTACCTATCTATAGCGACATATCAATTACAGGAAATTCTATTTTTATAACTGGTGGTGTTGAAGGAATCATAATTTACCATGGTGTTGGCAATGATTACAAAGCATATGACAGAAATTGTAGTGTTGAGCCATCATTATCTTGTTCACGCATAGATTCAATAAATGCAGGTATTGCTTATTGTGGATGTTGTCCTGCCGCATTTTTGATAAGTAATACGGGAGAAGCAATACACCATGCTCAATTACCATTAAAATCTTACTATTGTATTTTAAACAACAATATTCTTACAATAACTAATTGAAAGCTGTTTTAACGACCTTTTTTCTTATTTTTTTATCATCAAATAATATATCTAAGTAATACAAACCATTAGATAATTTGTTTATTTCTTCTGTACTAAATACATATTTAGAAAAAGTTGATTGTAGTACTTTACGAAAAACTATTTTACCATAAATATCTATTAAAACAAGACTACAAACTGATTTTTTTGAATTTTGAAAATATATTGTTAAAGGATAATTATTTGAAAAAGGATTTGGACCTATTTTTACAAATTCAGAATAAGTTGTAAGCTCAGAACTATTGGGAAGACTTAAGAAAACCTCTTCTGAAGAATAAGAACATCCAAATGTATCAGTTGCCACTATATAATAAAAACCACTTTCTGTAGCAGGAAAAAACGGATGATTAGCACCATTAATCATTCCATCAGCACCATACCATTGTAAATTAGAGTACAAAGCGGAATCTAACATCCAAGCAGTTGAACCATTATCATCTAATAAAGGTTGATAAACAGTATCACATATTACAACAAAAATTTCCAAAGAAGTTGAAGCGCAGCCATATTCATTGACAAAAACTAAAGAGTATAAACCTGAAGATGTTGGTTCAATAAATGTATCGGTAGCTGCAGGAATTGGACTATTATAATAATACCACTGCATCGACAGAGAATCCGCAGCTGTATAAATTAAATTATTTAATGTGTCATAAACTAAATTGGGAATTTGTGGGTAATCATAAACATTAATTGTATCTGTTGATGTCACTGTATTTGCTGGAACTTCCATAACAGTATAATTTATTGACAATCCTCCCCCATTAGATGAAAAGACCCCTGCTTGCAACTGAGGTGTAAATGTCAAACCACCACAATACTCAAGACCCCAAGGCCATCCATCATCATCCCACACATCAATAGTAACATCTTGACCGGTTAGCTGTAAAGGATTTGCAAGATTAATCATTAAAGGAAAAGCTTGAGTTATCGCATTACTTGTGCCAACTGATTGCACCATACTACTAGCAGTAAAAATATCATATAATAAATCGACATCACCTATCAAAATATTATCTGTACATGTACCTGTAACGACCTCAATACTTTCTAAAAAATAAACAGGATTTGTCTGTACAGCTGAATAATGAATGACATATTGGCCTGCTTGAGTATAAATTTGATCTACTGGCTGAGATAAAATGCTAGTATTTCCATTTCCAAAATCCCAAAAATAAGACAACATTCCAGGATTATTATTTGCAAAACTTACAGTTACAGGAAGACATCCTGAAGAGTTTGTCATTGCAAAGCCAGCATTTGATGATGTTGATGTATCAGGTAATATTGTCAAAGGCAAGATAAAGGAAATACTTTCTGTTCCTGAAATTGATGAAAAATTATGAGTTGCAACTAAATTCACTTCAACATCATAAACTCCTGCAATTAAAGGAGTACCTGAAATTTTAACACATCCATATTGATTTACAGCAGGGTCATAATGACAATTATTCATAGAATTATTACACTCCCAAGTTAAACCTAAAGGTAATGATATTGATGTAATGTGAAAATCTTCAAAAACAACACTAAGACTGGCATCTGTTGTATCCAAAGGCAAATAAAATGTCATATCCTCATCATATAATTGACTAACATACCCTACTGGTAAAGAATCTGGATCTAAGCCATAATTTGCTCCAGTTGGAAAATAATTATAATCTATTGTGCATTGAGCAGTCAGATAAAAAAAACTAACTGAAAATACAAACAGAAATAAATATCTTTGCATAATTTTATTTTATTTTTTTAAAAAAAATAATACATTAACTATATTAAAATTCTAAAAATATCATAAATGATATGTTTTTTTATCTCAATATCTATAATATTCTGGCTTATAAGGGCCTTCAACTTTAACACCTATATATTCTGCTTGATCGGAACGTAGAGTCTCCAATTCAACACCAATTTTTTCTAAATGTAGTCTAGCAACTTTTTCATCTAAATGTTTAGGTAACATGTATACTTTATTTTTATATTCATCAATATTTTTCCAAAGCTCTATTTGAGCTAAAACTTGATTAGTAAAAGAATTAGACATTACAAATGAAGGGTGTCCGGTGGCACATCCTAAATTAACTAATCTTCCTTCGGCAAGCAAAATAATATCCTTGTTATTAACAGTATATTTGTCCACCTCAGGCTTTATAGTGTCTTTAGTATGTCCCCAATTTTTATTTAACCATGCTACATCAATTTCATTATCAAAATGGCCTATATTACATACAATGGTTTTATCCTTCATACTTTCAAAATGTCGAGCTTGTATTATATCTTTATTTCCAGTTGTTGTAACAATTATATCTGCATTATTACATACATTGTCCATTTTTTTTACTGCAAATCCATCCATTGCTGCCTGTAAAGCGCAAATAGGATCAATCTCTGTAATTATAACTCTTGCCCCTGCTCCTCTTAAAGAAGCCGCAGAGCCTTTTCCAACATCTCCATAACCTGCAACTACAGCTACCTTTCCAGCAATCATCACATCTGTTGCTCTTCTAATGGCATCTACTAAAGATTCTTTGCAGCCATATTTATTATCAAATTTTGATTTTGTAACAGAATCATTAATATTAATAGCAGGAAGACTTAAAGTTCCTTTTTCCATTCTTTCATATAGTCTATGAACTCCTGTAGTTGTTTCTTCTGAAATACCATTAATACCATCAACTAATTCTGGAAATCTATCAAGAACCATATTGGTTAAATCTCCTCCATCATCTAAAATCATATTTAATGGTTTCCCATCCTTAAAAGCAGTAAGTGTTTGTAAAATACACCAATCAAATTCTTCTTCATTCATTCCCTTCCATGCAAAAACAGGCACTCCTGTCGCAGCTATTGCTGCTGCTGCTTGATCTTGAGTAGAAAATATATTACAAGATGACCAAGTAACCTCTGCTCCCAAGTAAACTAATGTTTCTATTAATACTGCTGTTTGAATAGTCATATGTAAACAACCAGCAATTCTAGCTCCTAATAGAGGTTTACTTTTTCCAAATTCATCTCTTATAGCCATTAATCCTGGCATTTCAGCTTCTGCTAACATAATTTCTTTTCTACCCCATTCCGCTAATGAGATATCTTTTACTTTATAATTCATAGTTTTTAATTGCATATTTAATCTTTTATTTAATTGACAAATATACGTATAATTATTACTTTAGCAGGCAATGATATCAGTATAGTATGCCTTTAATAAAAAAGATTAAAAAAAATAACTCTCAAATTGGTGTTTGGAAAACAACTGAATCTTTAACGCATCTTGTTTCACTAAATAATAAGTTAGATATATCAAAGTTTAAATCCTTAAATAGAAAAAGAGAATTGTTATCAACTAGGTTGTTACTAAATGAACTACTGCCTAATAGCAAAATGTATTATAACAAATACGGTGCGCCAAAACTTAAAAACAATAATTACATCTCTATTTCACATTCAAAAAATCTAGTTGCAATTATAATAAGTAATAGGAGAGTTGGTTTAGATATTGAAAAAATTAATAAAAAACCACTTAAGTTATCATCAAAATTTGTTTCAAAAGAAAACCTTTCAAATTTAACAGAAGAAAGAGCAACTTTAATTTGGTGCTGTAAAGAAGCTATATTTAAATTATATGAAAAAGGAAATATAAATTTTATTAGTGATATAAGAATAAATCCCTTTTTCATTAAAGAAAAAGGGGAAATATTAGCTAAATTTAAAAACAAAGATTATATATTACATTATCAAAAAATAAATACACATTTTTTAGTGTATGTTTGCAAATAACAATGATTATGCATATTTACAATAACATATTGAAAAATAAAGCTAAAAACAAAAAAACGTTTGCTTTATTAATTGATCCTGACAAACAAAATCAGAAACAGCTTCTTTCTATTATTGAACAAGCACAAAACACAAAGACAGATTATTTTTTTGTTGGAGGTAGTTTGCTTGCAAACGACAGTTTAGATCTATGTTTAAACACTCTTAAGGAAAATTCAACTATTCCAATTATACTTTTTCCTGGAAATGCAATGCAAGTAAATGATAAAGCCAATGGTATACTTTTTTTATCTTTAATTTCAGGCAGAAATGCAGAAATGCTTATAGGTAAACAGGTGATAACTGCTCCTATTTTGAAACAATCCTCTTTAGAAATTTTATCAACTGGCTACATTCTTGTTAATAGTGGAAAACCAACTACAGCTTCTTACATGAGTAACACAATACCTATACCTCATGATAAAAATTCAGTAGCCGCAGCAACTGCAATGGCTGGAGAAATGTTAGGTCTTAAGCTTATATTTATGGATGGAGGAAGTGGTGCGAAAAATCCTATTTCAGAAGAAATGATAAAAGCCGTTAGTCAATCTATTAGTGTCCCATTAATTATTGGAGGCGGTATAAGATCTGGTAGAAAAGCAATTTCAAATTGCAAAGCAGGTGCAGACATAATTGTTGTTGGAGATGCAATTGAAAAAAATAAAAATTTAATTAAAGAAATTGCTGAAGCCGTACATAATTACTGATTAAAATCTTGAGTGAAATAAAAATTATTCTAACTAATTTAGACTATAATTGGACTATGATTGAAAATATAGCTGTTCTTTTTTCAATTATGTATGTTGTTTTAGCCGCAAAACAAAATATTTGGTGTTGGTTTTTTGCAGTAATTAGCACAACACTATATATGCATATATGTTTTACTTCACAATTGCTTGCTGAAACTGGTCTACAATTTTTTTATCTTCTTATGGCTTTTTATGGATATTATAATTGGAATAAATCAGAAACTAAATCAAAGATTATTCAATGGAGCACTAATCAACATCTTTTAATAATATTGCTAGGTGGATTTTTAACCTTTATAATGGGTTTTTATCTTACTATCTACACACCAGCAAAAATGCCAATCATTGATTCTTTTACAACTGTATTTTCAATAATAGCCACATATATGATTACTAAAAAAGTGTTAGAAAACTGGTTATACTGGATTGTTATTGATATTGTTTCAATATATTTATATTTTACTAGAGATTTACAACTAACATCTTTGCTTTTTATTATTTATACTACAATTGCAATTTTTGGATATTTTTCTTGGATCCAGAAAATAAAAAATAATGTTTAAAATTATTGTAACAGGACCTGAAAGTAGTGGAAAAACTACTTTATGCAAAGAACTTTCTAAGTACTTTAAAAAATCGTTTGCAAAAGAATATGCACGCGAATATCTACAAAATTTAAATAGAGACTACACTAAACAAGATTTAATAAAAATTGCAAAAAAACAATTAGACTTAGAAAAAGAATCTACTCTATTAGACACCGATTTAGTTACAATAAAAATTTGGAGTAATTATAAATATGGTAATTGTAATAAA
>CETW01087390.1_pt1 | contig 14756 bp, 16 predicted proteins | sample 361381 | NCBI WGS metagenome assembly CETW01 (sample SAMEA2620570, study PRJEB7988) | marine metagenome | isolation source: saline water (ENVO:00002010), including
ATATGGTACCTTGGCAGGCTATTCTCCTGGTTGGGCGATATCAATCGGGATGAATTACACACAAAACCAGAACGCTTCGATTAAGGCAGGAAGGACAATGCCTGTTTATGTGTATATCACAGCACCAGACTTATCTCAAGTGAACGAGAATCAATCGCCTGAAATTACTATCACCATTCGATCACAAACATATTCTCATGTCCACGTCAACAAATCCATTTCAATCCATCTAGTAAATTACGGAGATTGGGATGATGATGATGCTGACGGCATACAAGACATCTTCGATAGATGTCCAAGAGGGGCCAATGACTGGACATCTTCTCCATCAACAGATCACGACTCAGACGGTTGTAGAGATTCCGATGAAGACCCCAATGACGACAATGACATGCACCCTGATTGGAATGATAATTGCCCAAGTGGGCTGACAAACTGGACTTCTATAGGAGACTCCTCTCTTGATTATGATGAAGACGGCTGCCACGATTTTTCAGAGGATATAGATGTGGATAATGACGGCGTCCTTAATGAGAACGACATCTGCGTATATGGGGAACTATCACCCGAATCAACAATCGATATTGATGGAGATGGTTGTTATGATGAATCAGAGGATAATAATGATGACAACGACCCATATTTAGATTGGAATGATAATTGCCCCCAAGGGGCCCTAGATTGGATAGATGTATCAAATTTAGATTATGACTCAGACGGATGCCATGATTACTTAGAAGATCTTGATGACGACGAGGACGGAGTTCCAGATATAGTAGACAATTGTCCTTTTGGTGCCCAAGGGTGGCAATCTTCCGTCGCCACTGACTTTGACGGAGATGGTTGTCAGGACTCAGTAGAAGATCTAGATTTAGATAATGATGGAGTAAACAATCTTGTAGATGACTGCCCAACGACTACAGGTTCATGGATCTCTAATTCAGAAGGCGATTGGAATGGCAATGGATGTAGGGATGTTGACGAAGATCTCGATGACGACTCAGATGGTTTAGAAGATCAATATGATCTATGTCCGAGGGGCGACCTGTTTTGGCAGTCGAATCGAATCAATGATGTCGATGCAGACGGCTGTCGCGATTTGACCGAAGATCTCGATGACGACAACGACGGGGTATTGGACGCAGAAGACAATTGTCAATTTTCCCAGGTAGGGTGGGTTTCAGACCCTTCAACAGATTATGATGGTGATGGTTGTCAAGACACCACCGAAGACACCGATGACGACAATGACGGGGTAGACAACTCTATGGATGACTGCACCAAATCAGAATTAGGATGGAGCTCTTCACCACTTACTGATTGGGATGGAGACGGTTGTAATGATGAAGAAGACGAGGACGACGACAACGACGGAATAGTAGACTCAAACGATCTTTGTGTGAAGGGAGTAATTAATTGGGCCTCTACAAAAGAATCAGACGTTGATGAAGACGGCTGCAGAGATTTAGATGAAGACACATCGATTCAAATATCAATCCAAGAAAAACTCTCCAACATCATATCAGACCAACCAATTTTAGTAACAATATTGTTTTTATCCATTATTGTTTTCGGCGTAATTTTATCTAAACAAAAACAGCAAACAAGAAGGCCACAGCCCAAACAAAAAAGGAAAAAGTCGAGAGATTTAGATAAAATGAGTTACAAAGATCTTCAAATTATCGCCAAGAAAGAAGGAATCAAAGCAAATCAAAAGAAAGAACAACTACTTGAAAATCTAAAGAAAAACACACGGAAGAAGAGAAAGGCCAAGGAAAAAACAAAGCAAAGGAAAATGGACCCTATTTATTGGTTGGAAAAAGCCAGTAAACACGAAGAAAAAGGCGAAATGGAAGAGGCAAAAAAATGCAGGAAAAAGGCCAAATCCCTAATAAAAAATAACTAGAAAGGGCTGGGATTAGACCAAGTTAGAATGAGATGATTTTGTGACCATAAAGGCAGTTGAAGCCACAATTGTCCTAGTAATTTTACTGATATTAGCCAACGCCCCCGCTCAAGCAGAACAAGTATTACCGGGTGTGGAAATAGACTGCCAAGACAACGCGGTACACCTAGATTCATCTCCAACCCACCCAACTAGATCGACTACATTCGAATGTCAAATAGAGAACACCTCCAGTGCTCCTGAAGAAATAGAAATTCAGTATAGTTTTGACGAATTAGCAGTAAGTGGCCCAAATACAATTTTGATCGGTGCAGGAGGTACAAACAATATCACAGTTCAAGCCCGAGCACCAGTTCATATGGAGGCGGGTAATCATGAGGTTTCCGTCAAAGCATTGGTCGGAAAGGTAGCCGGCGTTTCTGTAGGGTTTTTGGCCCAATCCGATACTGATAGTAATACAATCATAATCGATTCTTACACAGATTGTAGTATTTACAATACACCAGAGGAAGTCAAGGTCGGAGCGGATAAAAAGATAAGTTTTGATTTCACTTTAGAATGTAGCAGTAACGTAGATGCTTCAATGAGCATGACTTTCGTCATGATTGAGATGGGGAAAATAAACTCTAATAATTCTGGTTCAGTGTATTGGCCAGATGGATTTGAGGACAAAAGCCCTGAGTGCATTTTAGAGGCTAAGGTTGGCTATACGTTACACGATTGCAGCTTTGTAGCAACGTCTAATTCTATGTCATATTCAACTCTCGATATATGCTTGGGGGTTCAATTAGAGGGTCAAGAGATCCCCACTTTCTGTTCATCGAACATGGTCAAGGTTGAGAAGAGTCTACTTGGCTTAGGAACGTCTGGGCCTTTTGGAATAATGCTTCCAATATTATTGACAATACTATTGCTGGCCGTATCTTTTCTTATATGGAAAAGGAGACTCTCAGATTCTGAATAAACAATCTACATAGCACTGAATTGACTAATTTCAAGATTTATCAAGAGGCTGTCGGCCTATCTTTTCACAAGAATGTGATATAGGCAGAATATAGAGAAAGAAAAGCCGTTATCACAACCCCCCAAATGTTTGCTTTGGCCATATGAGGGTTTTCATAACCAAGAGCCACAAGCCAAAGAAATAGGCCAATTAATCCAGCACAGGCAAATGATATCCATGCAACTTGTATTGACAGAAATAACGCCATGGCTAACCAAATACTTGGGCCTATGAGTAAACTGAGCCACGCCATAGAATCATTATGCCATGCAACCTCAGGATTCCACCTATCGTCTCCCCTACTCAAGACTCATCCTCCATCTTGTTCTGAGCCCTTCAACATAGAGACAAACCAGAACGGAAATGCCAGAATGATCAGGGGAGGAAACAAAAAGCACAGTAACCAGAACCATGCGTACTTAGGCCTCTCGGAAGAGTCTTCATTCCCTCCAGAATCTTCCATCTTGTTGTGCCCCTTAATCTTCTTCATTCTATTACGATATTTCGGAATATTCCAAGACAACCCCAGGAAAACCAAGGAAGCACCCAATAAAAAAATACTACATCCACGATTCCACGCACCAGTTACAAACCATTCCCACAGAGACTCACTCACATCAGCGACGAATACAAGCAGTACACCAAATCCGATTAGAATAATTGGAATTATAGGAGATAGTGGTTTTGAATCCGAATCTTTTTCCGCCGCCGCCTCAACATCTACGACTAGGATGGTCGGAGGGTTCGAACTCATAGTACACCATGGCAGCAACTTAGTGATAAATATATTAATCTCAGCAGTTGAATACTATCATTATTAAAAATCTGAGCCACTCCAACGAATCATCATGCCTGATAAAATCAGGACCCGTAACCCCCGAATCCTGACTTGCCCCGTATGTAAAGGTAAGTTGGAAAGCCATCTTCTGATTAGGCACCTAATTGTGGAACATCAAATGGAAGTAGAAGATTCTGCAGTTTTGGCCAAAGAGTCCTTTGACACAGAAGAGAAAGAGAATTGGTGGGAGGAAAAAAAATCTTCTTCAGAAGAGCCCCCTCAACACGAAGCCAAAGCCGAACAAATCTACGTCACTCAAATGCCTCCAAGCAAAACTCAAGTAGGCATCTCCGGAATGGCAATCGCAGCATTATTTCTATCAATAGTAAGTCTTTGTTGTTTTGGGCCACTAGGCATAGCCTCACTAATACTTGGTTTGACGAAGTTGAATGAGATATCTAATCAACCCAATCATCCAGATGCAGGGCCGGCAAAAACTTCTGTCGTTCTATCTTCATTAGCACTTATCTTCTATGCTCTTGGAGGAATATTCGAAATTTTGTGATATCAAAATGGATCCACAACAGCTAGAATCACACCAAGAATAAGACAGGTGTAAAACCCAATTTCCAATTTCATTAAGAAAAACAACCCTGGGTCTATTTTCTCATCGCCCTTCCAAGACTCGAAAAATAAAAAATACAAAAGTGGAGATGGTATTATTTTTTCACCACCAGAAGTAATAGATCAATCCACCCAATGCGCTAATACTAACTAAGGCAATAACCGGATGTTTCCACATGAAATGGAAGAAAGCACCAATGTCCGTGACGAATGCAAACAACTCTAACAACCAAAACATAACATTCGACTCCCAAAGACCAACTTCAACATAACCCCGGTATTCTATTCTGACATATACCATCTCGCCACGAACCACGTATTAGTGACGGTCAAAAAAACAGTTACCGCCCAGAATTCCGTTTCCAACCCCCACACCAAGCACCAGGCCATTCCGCCCAATGCGCCAATATTAACTAAGGTAATAATTGGACGTTTCCACATGAAACGGAAAACACTCCTATCCCAAAAAATTTGGTACACCGCTTCCCAAAACATAACATTTTGTCGCTAAAAGCCAACTTAAAGTTAACCTCGCAAATCTATTCTCCGTCCCAGATGCCCTCTGAAATCATGAATTCCATGACGCGCTCTGAGACGTTGGCTCTGTTTCCACCACGGACACCAGTTGCAGATACTGCAAACACTTCTGGAGGGATGTCATCAGCCTCACGAACCTGATAACCGACCTTTCGCCCGTAAGAAATCGCCTCGATATCAGGCATAACCCACGCCTCAACATCTTCGTCAGCATATCTGTACTCAATCATACGCTTTCGAACATCTGTTGAGAACGGATCCGAATCGGATACAGGAGTATCTCTAATTCCGACAACAACCCTCTTTCCTTGATCTAATTCTCTCTGTATCAACCATTCATGGCCAACATGAAGAGGTTGCCATCGGCCTGGTAGTAAAACCGCCTTCGGCTTCTCAAAGAGGTGAGCCAATTGGTCAACCATATCATCAACCGAACCACCTTCCGCCCCACTAGAATTGAGTGAAATATGAGCACACTTAGGCTCATCAAAAGGATCAGATATGCCAGTAAAATTCGCGATTTCACCAGATCTTGCCTTTGCATACAAACCCTTAACATCCCTATCTTCACATACTTCAAGAGAAGTAGATACATGAACCATAATTGCATCCTCTGGTAGGATTTCAAGGATTTTCTCTCTTACATCTTCGTAAGGGGTGATAAATGAGCACAAAACATCTGTGTGTTTTGAAATCATCTTAGCCATCTTAGCAATTCCCAGAAGGTGCCTTTCCCTCCCTTCGCGACTAAAATCACGATTCGCGAAGAAGTCTCTGATTGTATCTCCATCGAGAACCTCGCACCCAAACCGCTCTGCTGCAGCCATGGCTATTGTTGTCTTACCCGCGCCTGAAAGTCCTGTGAACCAAACTATTCTACCCATCTAATTACCATCCGGTAGCGCGCCGAGAAAGGGGGTATATATCACTGCGACGGACTGTTTGTGAGAAACCATATTCTCCAAATCACACGAATTACATCAATCGACGCCTTCATCAAACTCGAGTTACGCGCCACCAATATGGACGCCCCAGACAGGGAAGAGCTACAACGCATCGCCCAACTCGTAGAGTTGAATCGCGAGCGATTACAAAACATCGAAGCTCAAGTAGTCCGGCTAGAGGAAGTAAGAATGGAGCAGACAAGAACAATCATGACCCTCGAAGCCATCCCAGAAGAAGGCGCAAAAAATGCTATGATTCCATTGGGGGGTGGCGTGCAAATAATTGCAGACATCAACCCTGATTCTGGTGCAGTGATAGACATAGGTAGTGGAATACAATCCGAAAAAACACGTGATGAAGCCTTGGCCTTGATGAATACTAGAAATGAAGAATTAACTCAATTGATGAATAGACTGAAAGCCGAATTTGACGAAACGGAAAAAGTAGTGACCGAATTAGCAAACCAATTTAACGAAGGAATAGCCTTACTCCAAGAGGCGGAACCAATAACGTCCGAAGAAACCCCCTCTTCTTCCGAAGAGGAGCCAACAAAGCCAAAAAGAAGACGAAGAAAACGCGGCACAGAGTTGACACTTGATGATTAGGTGATCGAATGGGCCTTTTTGATCGATTTAAGAAAAGAGCTGAAGATGCAGTAGAAGAGGAAGAATTCATTGTCGAAGAGGACTCTATAGAGGCCGAAGAAGCACTGATACAGCGCAGACGAATGATGGAGGCAATCGAGAAAGCAAAAAACATGCCTCCGCCACCACCACCACCCGGTTTCGAGCAATACCAAGAAGAAGTGGAAGAAAAATGGGACGAATTCGTGGAAGAACTTCCTGATGACCCATTTAGTGCACCATTAGACAAAAAGGAACGAAAGAAGGCCGAGAGAGCGGCCGCATTAGCATCAACCGAACAAAAGCAATCCGAATCAGCAGAACCACACGACCGCATGAAAAGCACAACAGGCCGTATGCTTGTTGCAACAAAAGGCCATGATTCAACATTCAGCATCGATCTCGGCGAATCAGAAGTACAACGAGGGGGCAGAATCATCGCCGCCTCAAAAACTTTAGATGAAATTTTGGAAGAATTAGAAACGGATTTGTTAATGGCTGACATGGGCCACGACGCCGTAGTCGACGTAATGACGGCGCTGCGAGGCACAATAATTGGCGCACGAATAAATAGGAAGGCCGACCTTACAAAAGTAATAGACGAATCACTTCGTAATGCATTACTGACTCTTCTAGAAGCAGGATATTGGGACTTTGACAAGACAATCAAAGCATTCGTCAGCGAAGGTACGCCAGTGACATTGATGATGGTAGGAGTGAATGGCACAGGCAAGACCACAACAACTGCAAAAATAGCACATAGACTAACCAAACAAGGATACTCCGTAGTCTTAGCAGCTGCCGATACATTCCGAGCAGGAGCAATAGACCAACTAGCAAATCACGCTGAAAAAATAGGCGTTAGATGTATACGAAGTCAACGAGGAGGAGATGCTGCTGCGGTGGCAAGAGATGCTTGTGAAAGCGCAACTGCTCGTGGAGAGGACGTAGTAATCATCGATACTGCTGGTAGGATGCAAAACAAAACAAATTTAATGGAAGAATTACGAAAGGTACACCGCGTCACAAGACCCCATCTAGTTTTATTCGTGGCGGATGCACTTGCAGGTAACGATGCAGTCATACAAGCCAGAGAATTCCAAAGAATGTTGAGTTTTGACGGCGCAGTACTTTGTAAGTTAGATACAGATGCTAAAGGGGGCGCAGCACTCTCAATTTCTCATGTCACGGGCCGGCCAATTGTATTAGCAGGAGTGGGGCAGGAATATGAAGATCTGATGAACTTCGATCCTAACTGGCTACTAGAATCAATACTCTAAATCAAACGCCCTTCCATACCACCAGCAACTTCAACAATCTGTCCTGTAATGTGGCCAGAAACATTGTCTGAAGATAATACAACAACCGCGTGCGCGACATCATCAGGAGTTGCTAATTTCTTTAGAGCCATGGTCGCTTTTGCCTTCTTCATTACTTGTTCATCCAACCCCATTTCTAATTTATTTTCTGTTAACGTCCACCCAGGGGCAACCGCATTAACTCTTACAGAGCCCAACACCGACACATCATTCTTCAAAGAGAGTAGTAAACCAGAGGTAATTGCGCCTTTTGCTGCAGCATAATCTGAGTGCCCCGATTCTCCATATATTCCAGCAGTAGAGCCAACTAGAACTAAAGAACCACTTTTTGTTAAGGCAGCGTATCTTAGGTAAGAACGAGCAGTATTTGCGGTCACTCCAAGATTTGAAATTATAGTAGAACTCCACCTTTCCTCTGAAATTTCCCACAAAGGCAGAGGGTTTGGTGGGTAAAAACCAGAATTAGCAACACACACATCCAATCCACCCATTTTCCCTACCACATCATCAATCAAACAATCAGCCTCATTCTGCGTCCTAAGATCAGCATAGAAAGCCAAACCCCCTATTTCATTCGCTAACAAATCCGCTTCTTCGGAGGATGTGTGATAGTGTATGGCTACATTTGCCCCCTCATCAGCAAAATGCCTACAGATAGATCGCCCGATACCACCCGCACCACCAGTCACCAGTACAACCTTGCCAGCAAGACCAGTATCCATGTATTTTGGAACCCTCTCGTCCTAATAACACACACCTCAATACCACCTCTTCTTTGTCCAAGAGGACCGAGGATTTCATCAATACAAGCCCGTGTGTAACATTGAATATGGCCGACGAAGACAGTAAGACTGCTTTGATAGTGGTAGGAAATCCTATAGTAGAAGGGCAGCTGAAAAGATCTCTACACAAGAAGGGATGGAGATCAGAAATAACAGAAGACGGCGATAGCGCAGTCGATAAGTACGTTACATTAAGGCCAGACTTAGTATTCTTAGCAGTCGATATACCAACTCTAGATGGCCACATAGCCGCTCTTGAGATGAGAGAATCAGATAAATCTGCAAGAATAGTATTTGTAACGAGTAAGACGGGTCTTCAGATAGCAGAAGATGCTGCCTATTCTTCTGGAGCAGTTGGAGTCCTTCTAACGCCGATAACAAATGCAGCAATCGACGAAGCATGGGGTCAATGGATGGGTAGAATACCTGAGGCACCGGGTCTTTCAGATTTAGATGCACTATATCCTAAATTAGAAAATCAAGAACTAGAAGTTCCTGTCCCCCCTCCACTACCTCCTCTAGGGGCACCACCCAACTCTCTCCCAGAAGCAGTCGAAGTAGAATTACCCACTCTCCCACCTCTTCCCGACAGCACCCCTCTCTCGCAACCAAAAAAGAAGAGATGGTTGTTACGTATTCTCTTGCTAATAATCCTCATTGGGGCGTCAGCAGCAGGCGCGCAATACACCGAAACAATCGATTTTACTGAATATTTTGAAAACATCCAAGAAACACTCGGCATAGTTTAACTTGTTACAGGTTCTGTTACATGTTCGGGATTAAACAACAGAGGACTTCAACCGACCTAAACCAATCATTACACCCATCAGGCCAGCATGAACAAGAGGAATCCATATCAGATCAGTTCTACCAGCCTGTATTACTATCATAAAGCCAGTAAGTAATGCCATAAATCCAGGCAAAATCGCCAATAATTTAAGCCAAGGTCTAGTTTTTGGCCAAATAGCAAAAATGAATAACAATAAGCAAAGAGGTACTGTGAGTATTGATAGGAAAAACCCACCTAGAATCCCACACGATTCTGAATCTACGCACAATCCTTGCACCGGCGTAGGAAACAATACTACAAATAATAACAAAGAGATAAACAAAGTTCTTGTTGCGAATTTCATAGAATCATTCCTTAATTTCTACAGCAGGAACATTATCTACAAAATTGCTACCAGGGGGGGCATCTGTAATGGTTTTCACAGTGATTGAACCATCCTTTAGTAGACTTTCATCACCAGAAGCCATTCTCAAAGTGAGCCTCCATCGCTTAACAAATTCACGAAGCAATATCAACCCAATTATTGAAAGGAAAATGAGAGAGCAGAAAGTATTACCAAAATGGTCGAGAACCATCATTATCTCTCCAATAGTGCTTGAAACGACACAGCAGCATATTCCTTTGCTGCGGCTATCCTATCAGTGGAACCATGGATCCCAGAACCAACTATTATAATGTCAGAGCCGGCAAGAACTGCATCTCTTGGGTGACCATATCTTTGCCCCATATCTCCATCACCAGTTGCAATATTTACTCCGGGCGTCCAAATCATTTGCCCTTCTCCGACCATTCGCCTCAATTCTACTATCTCATTTGCATTACTTCCATTACCAATGTAACCAATTACATGTGGTGAGCCACGTCCAGTCTCAATCGTCTCTACAGTATACTGTAGGTCCAGCAGATTACCTCTGCTTGACATTTGAGCTAGAAGAAGAACCCCCCCAATTCGCTCAACATCAGCCCATCCTGCAGCAATACCATCTACTATATCAGGCCCAGAAATACGATGAGCAGTTACAATGTCTGCCCAATTACGAATATCATATATACCGGCCATTTGGCCCTGTGATATTTTTCCTATATCTGCAAATTTCCGATCTTCAAAAAGAAGCAAATCATTTTCTTTTGCAGCATTTACAACTCTCGACCACGAATCTGGAGAGAAATCATCTACCATGTCGACATGTGTCTTTAGAGCGGCTATATGCGGCCCCACTTCATCGATAAGTCCAACCAACTCGTCAACACTGTTCAAATCAGCGGCTAAACAAACTAAAGATTGCTTTCGAACAGAGACTTCCATGAGGCGATGTGCAAGAGGATTCGCACAATTTGACCAACGTCCACTCCACACTTGCTCTGGCTCCATCGGGTCAATCACAGACCCCCGGTATGTCAAGTCTTTCCTTTATTCGCTTACTTACAGGCCTATGGCCTGCACCAGTTGTTTCATTGACTTCAAGCGCCGGCCCCCCCCTCACCGAGGTTGAATTATGGGCACAGTAACCCCGGTTTACATCTATGAAGTAACAACCAGAGACGTAGCTGGTTTACCCGATGCAAGAGGGGATGCCATCAAAGCAATGCTCGCATCAGACCACGGCGTCTCGGTAGGAAAAGTCAGAGTAATACTAGGCTATCAAGTCAGAGCAAACCTAAGTAAAATAGAAGCCGAACGTGCAAAACATGATCTTTTTACGGATCCAATAATAGAAACAGCCTCTTTAGATAACCCACTGTTAAACAATCAAGAAATATTCCAAACACCTCCAGATATCGTAATACAAGTAGGTTTCAAACCAGGAGTGACAGACAATGCAGGCCAAGCGGGAAAAGACGGTCTTGACACATTATTTCCAAATTTATTACCAGAAGTTGAGGTTGCGACCAACAAAACATATCTGTTTTGGGATGTACCGTCTAATGTATCCGCCTCCGATCTCGCTAGAAAACTACACAATCCTATGATAGAGCGCGCTGCAATTGCAAACCGAATAGACTGCCAGAGATCGAATTGGCCCTCATTAGAATTTCCAGACCGCCCCACCCTCGATCAGGCCACGCCGGCGATTGTAGATTTGGAAGTCTCTGATGAGGAGTTAATTGAGATATCCGAAACAGGTCTTTTGGCTCTGAATCTGGATGAAATGAAGGCCATACAATCACACTACAGAGATCCGATGGTGAGGAAAGAAAGGCAAGGATTGGGATTGCCCCCGAACGCCCCCACAGACGCCGAATTAGAATGTTTAGCACAAACTTGGTCAGAGCACTGCTCGCACAAAATCTTCGCTGCAAAAATAAACCATAAAGATACAGAAACTGGTGAATCCTCGACAATAGATTCACTATTCAAAACGCATATCATGAAGCCGACCCTCGATATCCAGAAAGAAGTCAGCTGGCTCCTTTCGATATTCCACGATAATTCAGGAGTAATCTCTTGGAATGACAACTGGAGTCTTTGTATAAAAGCCGAAACTCACAATTCTCCAAGTGCATTAGATCCATACGGAGGGGCAATGACTGGAATTGTAGGAGTTAATAGAGACATCCTAGGTACTGGTTTAGGTGCTCGCCCAATAGCAAACACAGACGTATTCTGTTTCGGGCCACCTGACTATTCTGGCAACATACCAGAGGGACTATTCCACCCCTCTCGAGTTTTCCGGGGGGTTCATGCAGGAGTCAGAGCAGGCGGCAACGAATCAGGAATCCCCACAGTAAATGGGGCGATTGTCTTTGACGAAAGATACCTCGGCAAACCACTAGTTTACTGTGGAACAGTAGGACTAATGCCTCGTCTACTTCCAGATGGAAGAGAATCTCACGTCAAGACCCCGAGCCCCGGAGACGTGATCTACATGGTCGGTGGAAGAGTGGGCTTTGATGGAATCCATGGTGCTACCTTCTCAAGTTTAGAATTGACAGAAGAAAGCCCAAGCTCCGCCGTCCAAATCGGAGACCCAATAACGCAGAAGAAAATGATTGACATGATTATTGAAGCCCGCGACGAAGGATTAATCCAAGTAATCACGGACAATGGCGCAGGGGGTCTTTCAAGCTCAGTTGGAGAAATGGCGGAACTCACCAGGGGGGCAAATCTCGACCTTTCAGTAGTCCCCCTCAAACAGATGGGGCTGAGTCCTTGGGAGATCCTTGTTTCGGAGTCTCAAGAGAGAATGACTGTTGGTGTAAGACCGGACGACTGCGCGGCATTTGAAGTGTTGGCAGAACTCCATGAAGTCGAGGCAACAGCCGTTGGGACATTTACCGATTCAGGCGCCTTTGTAGTTCGAATGGGCGAAGATGTAGTAGCACACCTACCAATCTCTTTCCTCCATGACGGATGTCCACAATTAGTCCTCGATTCTGAATGGACACCACCAATACATCCGGAACCAATCCTTCCTGACATATCACAAATGGGCGAAACACTGCTTCGTCTTATGGCTCGCCCAAATATTGCTAGCAAAGAGTGGTGGATTCGCTCTTATGATCACGAAGTCATCGCCCAATCTGTAATCAAGCCGTTTTGTGGAGTAAACCACGATGCGCCAGGAGACGCGGCGGTAATTGCCCCAATTCACGGCCAAACGCAGGGTGCTGTTATTTCAAATGGAATAGTGCCGAGATATTCAGATATCGATGCCTATGCAATGACTGCAGCGAGCATCGATGAAGCTCTACGAAATGCAGTATGTGTTGGAGTAGATCTCGACCTAATTGCCGGCCTAGATAACTTCTGTTGGCCCGACCCAGTGGAGTCTCGAAAAACACCCGATGGCCGCTATAAATTGGCACAATTAGTCCGAGCAAATCGCGCCTTAGATGATGTATGTCGAGCATACAATCTACCCTGTATAAGCGGCAAGGATTCAATGAAGAACGACGCCACATTACACGGTGAGAAAATCAGCATTCCCCCTACAATTCTCTTCAGTCTGATCGGAAACCATTCAGATGTAAGAAAGGCAGTCTCAAGTGATTTCAAATCCATAGGCGACCAAATCTATCTTTGTGGAGAGTCTCATCAAGAACTCGGCGCTAGTGAATTATCTTACATGCTCAGAGACGAATCGGCTGGTAAGTCAGGTATTGGTGGAAGAGTACCAGAAATCGACACAACTCGAAACCTAGCTATGTATAGGGCGCTGACTGGCGCGATGAACGAAAGCCTAGTTGCAAGCGCCCATGATTGTAGCGATGGAGGTTTGGCAGTATCTCTCGTGGAATGTTGTATTGGTTCTGACTCAGGAGCAGAAGTTGACATTTATTCAATTATGTCAGACTGTAATCAGATAGATGCGTGGGGTGCCCTATTCGGAGAATCACTAGGGCGCATATTGGTTAGTGTAAAACCAGAGGACTGTAAGACATTTGAATCTGCAATGGAGGGTCACGCATGCTACGCTTTAGGGACCGTCGAGAGTGGCGATAATATCTCATTTTACAATGGCGGAGAAAGAATATTTTCTTCCTCAATGACAAATTTAAGAAGTGCATGGAAACGCACTTTGGATGGAGGCGGTCAACAATGAACCAAGTCCGCGTAGCAGTTCTTTCCGGCTTCGGAATTAATTGTGAAACCGAGACTATGGCAGTCTTTGAAATGGCTGGGGCCAGTGCTGATCGCGTCCATATCAATCGACTTGTGAACGGCGAAATGACTCTCGATGACTATCACATCATGGCAGTTCCTGGAGGATTTTCCTTCGGCGACCACCTAGGTAGTGGCAGACTTATGGGTAATAGGCTAAGATTCGGTCTAAGAGACCAAGTCAAAAGATTCGTTCAATCAGGCAAACTCGTGATTGGAATCTGTAATGGCTTCCAAGTTTTAGTCAAAATGGGGCTACTTCCCGGCGATGACGAAGTCAGTCTAACACAAACAGCCTCACTCGCATTGAATGATAGCGGCCATTACGAAAATCGCTGGGCCACTCTAGAGTTTGACCCCAATAGTCCATGTATTTGGACCAAAGGCATCAAAAGAATGAGAGTCCCGATTCGCCATGGAGAAGGCAAATTCGTCACCAACGACAGAAAACTTCTCGATCGTTGGTCCGAATCCGGACAACTAGTCGTTCGCTATGTCAACCCTTCTTCCGAATACCCTAATACAAGCGACGAAATACTCCCGTACCCAATATCGCCCAATCAGAGCTGGCGTAATATTGCAGGTGTATGTGACCCAAGTGGTCTCGTATTCGGCTTAATGCCACACCCAGAGGCCAACCATTCTACATGGTTAGGTGCCACTTGGACAAGAGACATAGCAGAAGGCGAACATGGGGAAGGCGAGGGAATGGCCATCTTCAGAAACGCAGTTGAATACGCCAAAGAGAATTTACAATAACACTACACAAACCCCATAATCTGTATTCTTGTGGCAAAACCATGCAAGGAACCGTGTCGCTCCGAAGCGTCCACGGGAAGTACCTGA
>CETW01089876.1_pt1 | contig 14610 bp, 13 predicted proteins | sample 361381 | NCBI WGS metagenome assembly CETW01 (sample SAMEA2620570, study PRJEB7988) | marine metagenome | isolation source: saline water (ENVO:00002010), including
ATCTTGTGGATTTTTTAATAGACTAACAAAACTAATAGGAGAATATACTTGGATCTTTGGAATAAATGCTCTAAAAAGCTTGAAAATAGAATGTCACAAGAGGACTTTAACACCTGGATAAGGCCTTTAAAAGCGAAGATTTACAAGGATAGCTTAGAATTAGTTGCACCAAACGACTTTATCTTAGATTATATAGAAAAAAATTTCGCTGAAGATATATCTAAAACAGTTAAATCACAAGCAAAAAATAGCATCAACCTTGTGTTCAAAACACATACAAAAGAAACATTTGTTGATAAATATAAAAAATCTAAATCTTCAGGTGCAAACCTTGTTGGTGGTTATACATTTAATAGTTTTGTTGAAGGAAAATCCAACCATTTAGCCCTTGCTGCAGCTAAACAGGTAGCCGCAAATCCCAAAGGAGACTACAACCCACTTTTTATATATGGTGGTGTTGGGCTTGGTAAAACCCACCTAATGCATGCTGTTGGTAATGAGATTTTAGAGAATGAACCACAAAAAAGAATAGTTTATGTTCACTCAGAGAAATTTGTCTCTGATATGGTTAAAGCACTTCAACTTGGAGCTATGAATGAGTTTAAGTCGTTCTATAGAAATGCTGATGCGCTTCTTATAGATGATATTCAATTTTTTGCTGGAAAAGAGCAGTCACAAGAAGAGTTTTTCCATACGTTTAATGCCCTCTTGGACAGAAACAATCAAATGATACTAACATGTGACAAATATCCAAAAGAGATTGATGGTTTAGAAGAAAGGCTGAAGTCTAGATTGGGGTGGGGGTTGCCAGTTGTAATTGACCCACCAGAATTAGAAACAAGAGCAGCAGTTCTTTTAAATAAAGCCTCTTCAATGGGCATAAGCATGCCAAATGATTGTGCAATATATATAGCCCAAAGAATAAGGTCAAACATAAGAGAGCTTGAGGGGGCCTTAAAAAGGGTTGTAGCAAATGCAAGGTTTACCAACCAACCCATTGATTTAGGCCTTGTAAAAGATGCTTTAAAAGACTTGTTTGTTATTTCTGCAAAAATGGTTAGCATTGAGAACATACAAAAAACAACAGCAGAATATTACAATATTAAACTTTCTGATCTATTATCAAAAAGAAGGAGTAGATCCATCACAAGACCAAGACAGATGGCTATGGCTCTTACGAAAGAACTTACAAACCACAGCCTCCCTGAGATTGGAGAGGCATTTAATGGGAGGGATCATACAACGGTATTGCATGCTTGTAAAAAAATTGCCGAACTCAGAAAAGAGAGCCCTTCGCATGAAGAAGACTATAGAAATCTTAATAGGGCTTTAACAAATTAATGGATTTTTATATTAAAAAAGAAGAGGTTGTAAAATCTTTAAACTATACGCTGGGGGTGGTTGAAAAGAGGCAAACCCTCCCAATCTTATCCAATGTTTTGCTTGAGGTGGACGAGTCTTCTTTAAAAATCACAGCCACAGACCTAGAAAGTGAAATTTCTACAACCTCAACCATTTCAAACTACAAAAGCGGCGGCAAAACCACCGCTCCAGCAAGAAAACTAAGTGATTTATGTAGACTTTTACCAGATTTAGCAGAGATTCATTTGTTTCTTGACGGAGATAACCTAAAAATTGAGTCAGGTTCTGGTAAATATAGTATTTCTACATTACCAAGTGAAGACTTTCCGGTGTTCGAAAAGGAAGATGCTCAATCTCAAATTAATATTTCATCACAAAATCTTAAAACACTTATTACTAAAACATCTTTTGCTATGGGAAATCAAGATTGGAGGCACTACTTGAATGGCCTCTATTTATTAATAGATGATAAATCTATAACAAGTGTTACCACAGATGCACACAGACTTGCCCTTGCTAGCTCATCTTTAAATGAAGCAACGCCAGAGGCGATTAGTGGAATTGTTCCAAGAAAATCTATTAATGAAATTGGAAAGCTTGTTGGCGATGAGTCGGAAAATGTATTAGTGGAATTAGGTAATACATCTATAGCAGTTAATATTTCTGGAACAACTTTTGTAAGTAAACTCATAGAAGGAAAGTTTCCAGACTATGAACAAGTCATTCCATCAGGCGACAGTTCTGTTTTATCAATTAACAGAAAAACTTTTTCTGAATGCCTTAGCAGGGTTAGTGTTTTGTCTAGCGAAAAATATAAAGGCGTTAGAATATTAACTGATGAAAATTCTATGCATGTATCAGCCAATAATCCAGAAAAAGAAGAGGGTGAAGAAAATATTTCGTGTGAATATAAAGGAGAAAAAATTGACATTGCATTTAATGTAAATTATTTACAGGAAATTTTATCTACACTAGATTCTGAAAATATAGAGATTAATTTCTTTGGTTCAGACAAGAGTTGCCTAATAACCGATCCAGGCTCTTCTGATCTTAAGTATGTTGTTATGCCTCTATTAATTTAAAGTGCCTTTAACAAACATTTCTATAAAGCACTTAAGATGTTTTGATGATATTGAAATATCTCTTTCTCCAGGTATAAATTTTTTCTACGGAGCAAATGGATCAGGCAAAACTACGATACTTGAAGCACTATTTATTTTCTCTAGCGGCAAGTCATTTAAAAGCAGTAACTTACAATCCCTTATCAAATACGATAAAAAAAACTTTTATCTAAAAGGTTTTGATAGCATAAGTGGACATATTGTTGAAGTAGAAAAATATAGAAATAAATCAATATCATTAAAACTTAATAATAAAAAAATTGTTACAAACAATTTAATTAAAAAATTTCCATGCACACCAATTCACAACAATACCTTTTCATTCACAAGCGCGCCACCCGACTTTAGAAGAAAGCTATTAGACAGATCAATATTTATAGCCGAAGATGGATTTTCTTCTGCTTGGTTTGCATATCATAGAACACTAAAGCAAAGAAATGCAATGCTAAAAAACAACCGTATATCAGATATATATGTTTGGAACAAGAAGCTATCAACAGATGGTATTCTATTAACTGAATACAGAAAAAATTTTTTTGAAAAGACCTTGGATGAATTTAAAAACTTATTAAAAATATTTGAGTCTAAAGTTGTTTTTGACTTTTTTGATTTAATTTCAATTGATTTTTATTGTGGTTGGAATTTTAAAGAATCACTTTTTCACACGTTTGAAGAAAATGTAAAAAAAGACCTAAAGAGAAAAACAACAACAGAGGGTCCTCATAAATCTGACATAAAATTTCTTATTAATAATATTGATGCAAGACAAATATTGTCTCGTGGAGAACAAAAATTTTTTTCAATTCTTTGGTCTTGTGCTCAACATGAGGTATTAAAAAGACACTATCAAATTGAAGCCACTTTAATTATTGATGATATAAAATCTGAGTTAGATGAGAGGGTTTTTGATTTGTTCGTAGATCTTCTAAATCATAATAAAAATCAAGTTATCTTTTCCTGTATAGAAGATTGTTTTAGTAGTAAAATATCAGATAAATTCAATGAGTTTAAAAAGTTCCACGTGGAACATTTGTAATAAAAAAATGGCAAAAAAATCTACAGAACCTAAATACGATTCATCCAACATTCAAGTCCTAAAAGGTTTAGAAGCTGTCAAGAAAAGACCTGGAATGTATATAGGCGATACTGATGATGGTTCGGGTTTGCATCATATGGTTTTTGAGGTCTTAGATAATTGTATTGATGAGGCAATGGCAGGACACTGTTCAGAAATACAAGTAGTAATTAATAAAGATGGTTCAGTGACTGTTCAAGATAATGGCAGAGGAATCCCTGTTGATGTTCACAAGAAAGAGGGAGTTTCTGCAGCTGAATTAATATTAACTACTCTCCATTCTGGAGGCAAGTTTGATGATAACAGTTACAAAGTCTCAGGTGGACTTCATGGGGTTGGGGTGTCTGTTGTAAACGCCCTTTCCAAAAAATTATTATTGGAAGTTCATCGAGATGGGGGAGAATATTTTCAAGAATATGCCGAGGGCAAACCCAAAGCAAAACTTAAAAAATTGAAAAAATCATCAAGCACAGGAACTAAAATAACATTTTATCCATCTAATAAAATATTTACTTCAACTGATTTTGAAACAGATAGAATTTATAAAAGAATTCAAGAGCTTTCATTTTTAAACGCTGGAGTTTCAATAAATGTAGAAGACAAAAGATCAGGAAAATCTCGAAAATTTAAAAACAACGGCGGCCTTTCAAGTTATGTAACTCATTTAAAGGGAAGGAAGCAGATTGTTTCTGAAATATTTGAATGTTCTTCAATTGAAAATGAGGTTGGAGTTGAAATAGCTATGCAATGGACAGATTCATATTCTGAAAACGTGCTTTGTTATACCAACAATATTCCGCAAAAAGATGGCGGAACTCATCTAGCGGGCTTTAGAGGGAGCCTAACAAGAGTTTTAAAATCCTTTATTAAAAAAGAAAATGCAAAAAAGACACCAACAGACCTATTGGGAGAGGATGTTAGAGAGGGGTTAATAGCTATAATTTCTGTTAAAGTGCCAGATCCTAAATTTTCATCACAAACTAAAGAAAAACTTGTATCATCCGAGGTTGAGGGCGTAGTTAGCACAGTATTCAATAAGTATTTTAATGAGTTCCTATTAGAAAATCCTAAAGATTCTATGAGCATTATTGCTAAAGTGTCTGAAGCTGCCCTGGCAAGGGAGGCTGCAAGAAAAGCAAGAGAAATGACAAGAAGAAAAGGCGTTCTTGAAATAGCTGGATTGCCTGGAAAATTAGCGGATTGTCAAGAAAAAGACCCATCACTTTCTGAGATATATATAGTTGAGGGTGATTCTGCTGGGGGATCTGCTAAACAAGGCAGAAACAGAAAAAATCAAGCAATTCTTCCTCTTAAAGGCAAGATAATCAACGTAGAAAAAGCAAGGATTGATAAAGTTCTTGGTTCAGCAGAGGTAGGTACATTAATAAAGGCATTAGGCTGTGGAATAGGAGAAGAAGACTTTGACATAAATAATTTAAGGTATCATAGAATAATAATAATGACCGACGCAGACGTGGATGGCTCTCATATAAGAACTCTGTTATTAACATTCTTTTATAGGCAGATGTATGAAATAGTTGATAATGGACACATATATATTGCTTTGCCGCCTTTATATAAGATAACTAAAGGCAAAGAATTTATATATGCATCTGATGAAAAAGAAAAAGACGCTGCAATAAAAAGTTTATCAAAAAATGGTACAAGAGGATTAGAGGTTCAAAGATACAAAGGATTGGGAGAAATGAACCCAGAGCAACTATGGACAACCACTATGGATCCTACAAATAGAAGGATGATGCGTGTAGATATAAAAGATGTTCAGGATGCGAATGAATCATTTGAAGTTCTAATGGGCGATGATGTTGAACCAAGAAGGGAATTTATTGATGCAAATGCTCTTTCAGTAAAAGAGCTGGACATTTAATTTATTTCTTTAAAATTTTTGTATATCCACTTATAAGCAGTATTTGTTATTTTTTTAGCATCTTCACCCAATATCGCAGGTCCTATTCTCATAATTATTTGCCCATTTTGTTTTATAAACCTTCTGTTTTTCCAAAATAAACCGGAATTATGGCATATAGGCACAATAGGCATGTTATTTTTAACTGATAAAAGCCCACAACTGTTTGAAAATGATTTAAGGCCTTTATGGGGCCTTGCTCTAGTCCCTTCTGGAAAAATTATAATTGAAGCACCATTGTTTAATCTATTAGAACCATTCTTAATAACTTTTTTTAAGCTTCCAATTTTGTTAGATCTATTTATATAAATCGGTTTAAGACATGCAAAAGCCCAACCAAAAAGAGGTATATACAATAATTCTCTTTTTACAATGCTTGTTGATGGATAATAAAGTGTTTGTAAAAAAAAGGATTCCCAAGCCCCCTGGTGATTTGAAACTATTATGCATGGGCTTTTGGGCAAGTTCTTTAAACCCTCTATTTTCCAACTAACACCACAAATAACTTTCAAGGCATTTAAAATAAATAAAATCCACAGTGAAGCAAATTTTTGTAATATAGATGTTTTAAAAAATGGAAAAAGAATAATTATAAAAATAGATACGGGGATTACAGACGAATAAAGTATGAGATTGAATAATAAGCTTTTTATTGCTTGCAAATTTAATTCTTAATTATGTTTATAAGAAAATCACTAAGTTTATCAAATTCAACTCGTGACTGTTTCATTGAGTCTCTATCACGAACAGTTACTGTTTTATCATCCAAGCTTTCGAAATCAATAGTAATGCATAACGGAGTACCAATTTCGTCATGTTTTCTATAGCTTTTACCAATATTCCCAGTATTTTCAAATATAATTCTACCAAGACCAAGTTTTTGTAAGTTTTCTTTTACTAATTTTGATAAATTTACCATTTCTTCATTATTCTTCTTTAATGGAATAACCGCAGCCTTAATTGGTGCTAAATGAGGCTTTAGTTTTAAAACAACTCTACTCTTCCCATCATTTAAGCTTTCTACATTGTATGCCTCATTAATAATTGCCAAAAAACCCCTTTCAACCCCAGCCGACGGCTCTATAACATAAGGAACAATCCATTCACCACTTTCTTCTTGAACAGCAAGTTTGCTATTAGAGTCTTTATTTCTTGATACACTTGATTTTATATTCAAATCATCTTGTTTTTTTGAATGTGAACCAAGGTCAAAATCTGTTCTGTTGGCTATTCCTTCGAGCTCTTCAACTCCATGCGGAAATTTATACATCAAGTCTATAGTTCTTTTAGAATAATGAGCGAGTTCTTCGCCTGGAACTTCATATAGTTCAATACTTTCCATGGGTACACCTTGTTCAACCCACCAATCTATTCTTTTTTGTACCCATGAATTATGAATATCCTCGTCCGTTCCTGGTTTTACAAAATACTCTAATTCCATTTGCTCAAATTCTCGTACTCTAAATATAAAATTTCTTGGAGTTATTTCATTCCGAAACGCTTTACCTATTTGAGCAATTCCAAAAGGAAGTGATTTTGAAGTAGAATCAATAACATTTTTAAAATTAGTAAATATTTGCTGTGCAGTTTCAGGCCTTAAATATGCAAAAGAATCACCATCTTCAATTGGCCCCACATTTGTTTTAAACATAAGATTAAATTGTCTTGGTTCAGTTAAATCTTCTTGTTTGCATTTATCAGGAACTTGATCTGCTCTAAACCTCAAACCACATGATTTACAGTCCACCAAAGGGTCTGAAAAAGTTTCTTCATGTCCAGAATACTTCAATACTAGAGGATTTGTTAGAATTGCTGAATCTAAACCTTCAATATCATCATTTTCATATACCATTGACTCCCACCAAGCCTTCTTTATATTATTTTTAAGCTCTACGCCCAAAGGACCAAAGTCATAAACACCCTGAAGACCACCGTAAATATCGCTTGATTGATAAATAAGGCCTCTTCTTTTACAAAGTGCAACCAGCTCATCCATATTTTTTGCTGCCAACTAAAACTCCTTATAAAATAGACATTTGTCTATTTATACTGTCTTTATTCAATGATAATAAATTTTTTGTATATTTCTAATAAATATGATTATATAACATGGAAATTTATTTATCTCATCATGAAACAACTATTTTACATATTTTCAATGTTTCCAAAGAATATATTCACTTATTTAGTAGATTTATATATATATTTGCGCTTATATCGTTTTTCTTCCTCATACAAGATAACTAAAGTAAACATTGAAATAGCGTATCCTGACTTAAATAAATACGATGTTGAGCTGACATCAAAACTAAGCATTCGTGAATCAATTATTTCTGGATATGAGACTATTTACACCTGGGGAAGAAATGACCACCATTCAAACAGTAAAATTTTTAAAATTACAAATAATTTTTTATTAGATAAATTAAACGATAATGATAAGGGGTTAATTAACGTTGCCATTCATAATAGAAGTGTAGACATGCTTTTAAAATTCATTAACTCAAAAATTACAACTGTAAGTTTATATAAAAAACTAAAGATCAAGTCTTTAGAGAAATTTGTTAAGAAAGACAGAGAGTCAAATGGATCAGTTTCTGTAGAAACATCAATAGGAGGTGTTAGAAAAATAATTCAAGCATTAAGGATGAAAAAGGCAATATGTTTTGCTGCAGATCAAGTCCCACAAAGAGGCCATGGGGAGTATATAAATTTTTATAATAGAGAGGCTTATACAACAACACTTGTTCAATCACTCGCTCTAAAAACTCAAGCTCCAGTATTATATTTTTACCTAAATTCTAACAAAGATAACTTTTTATCTTTGACATTAAAACAATGCAGCAATGATATTTATGATGATAGTAAGCACAAACTATTATTAAATAAAGATATTGAGAAAATGATTAATGCTAGACCAATTGATTATTCTTGGGAATACAAAAGATTCAAAAGAAGTAGACATCCTTACAAGGATCCATACGGTTCTATTTAGCCCAAAACATCGGAGTCAATATTACTAAAAGAGTAAATATCTCCAGTCTTCCCAATAGCATTGCAAATGCTAAAACTCCCTTAGAAAATGAATTAATCTCTGCATAATTTTCTGAGACTACTCCAAGACCAGGCCCTAAATTATTTAAACATGCTCCTACAGCTGAAAAGGCAGACTCAAGATCCAAACCAGATATTAATACGGCTAATAATAATATTACAAATGATATTACGTATATTGAAAAGAAACCCCATACTGATGTTGCTACATCATCATCAACACTTTTAGACCCAATCTTTAGAGAAATAACAGAGTTAGGATGTATTATCTTCATTATATTTTTATATGCATGATTTAACATAATCATGATTCTCCAAGATTTAATACCCCCACCAACAGATCCTGAGCATGCTCCTACAAAAGCACCAATTAATAATAAGAATGATATAGAAAAGGGCCACTCAGATGAGTCTCCTATTGAAAAGCCAGTTGTAGAAACTATCGATACAGTATGGAAAGACAGCTCTCTGAATGATGGAGTTGATGCACCGCTAGCAAATAGACTAATAATTAATGCAATTAAAAATATTAATAAGATAAAGGATACAAAAAATTTTAACTCTGGATCAAAAACATACTTAAGTGGCTTTTTCTTATATAAGGCAAAGTAATGAAGAGCAAAGCTAAAGGCTGATAAGAGCATAAATGTCATGCATATCAACTCTATAGATATGCTATTGAAGAAACCAATACTTTCATCATGTGTTGAAAAACCACCTATTGCTACAGTAGACATAGCGTGTGATATAGCATCAAAAGCAGACATTCCATTTATGTAATACAAAAATCCACAAACTATAGTTAATCCAAGATATATGATCCATAATGCTTGTGCCGTTTCTTTTATTCTAGGAGTTAGCCTTTGTTCACCCATTGCTCCTGGAACCTCTGTTTTGTATATCTGACCTCCGCCAATTCCTAACAGTGGCATAACAGCTATTGCCAAGACTATAAGACCCATTCCTCCCATCCATTGTAATAATTGTCTATAAAACAATATTGATTCAGGCAAACCATCAAGGTTTGATATCACAGTCGCACCAGTAGTTGTAATACCAGACATGGATTCAAAGATTGAATCTATTAATGACATTCCACTTAAATAAAAAGGTATTGCCCCTGCGAGCGAAAGAACAACCCAAAACATGACTATAATTACAAACCCGTCTTTTTGAGAGAGCTCACTTTTAACATTTCTTGTTATAACAAGCCCAATCAAGCCTACAAACAAAATTGCTACTAAGGTTTTTAAAAATACAAGCAATGCCCCGTCATTAAAGGATATGGAAACAATTATAGGTAATACAAACGATAAACTAAAAAATAATACCAATATGCTAAAAAGATTTAATATTGATTTAGGATTCATTATGTTTTCTTAAACAACACCTCAACTTCAGAAACCATATCTTTGTTAGCAAGAAATATTATTAAGTGGTCATTTAAGCAAAGTTCAACCTCTGACTCAGGCATTAAAAGGTCGCCATGTCTAATGACAGCTCCAATTGAAGAACCCTCAGGCAAAGGAATCTCTTTTAAAGATTTTCCAAATAATTCTGATGTATATTCATTTGCATGGACCACCCCCTCTATTGCTTCAGCGCCAGTATCCATTTTTAGTAAAACATCCTGTGCTACATCGCTATCTCTAAGATCTTGTAAAACAGAAGAAACAGTAAGCCTATATGGAGCAATATAAATGTCTATAAACCCTGGAACAAGACCTAAATAAGAAGGATTATTAAGTATTATCATTGTTTTTTTGGCACCCATTTTTTTAGCTAACAATGAGGACATTAAATTTGTTTCATCATCGTCAGTAAGGGCGCAAAAAATATCTATGTTTTCAATACCTTCATTTTTAAGAAGATCTTCATCTGTTGCTGAGCCATGCAGAACTATAGTTTTTTCTAATTTTTTTGATAATTTTGAACATCTTTCCTTATTAGAATCTACGAGCTTAGTTTTATAATCATTTTCTATTTCCTTGGCTAAAGAAAAACCAATCTTCCCGCCTCCAACAACCATCACTCTTGAATAAACATCATTTTTTTCACGGAATTCGTTAACAATTTGATCTATATTAGATTCTGAGGAAATGAAATATATCTCATCGTTTTCTTTTATAACAGTGTCACCTGAGGGAATAAAGGGCTTGCCTTTTCTGTATATTGATGCAATAAAAGCATCTGTATCAGGCATATCATCTTTAAACTCTTTAAGCTCTCTTCCGACGAGCTTACCTTTTTTCTTTGCTTTGACACTAACCAAGTTAACAGTTCCGTCGGCAAACTTTTCTATTTGTTCTGTACCGGGATGAATAATTAACTCTTTAAGATGATTCATTACTTCCTTTTCAGGACTAATAACTATATCGATAATGCCTTCGCCAAAAATATTTAAATCTTCTGTATAAGAATTTTCAGCAAGACGACATATTGTTTTTTTTACATTAAATTGTTTTTTTGCTATTTGGCATGCAATGATATTTACTTCGTCATTTGATGTTACTGCTATTACAGTGGTAGATTCATCCGCCCCAGTTTTTTTAATAGAAAGAGGATGAGCGGCATGACCCTCAACCGTCATAATGTCTAACTTTTCTTCAAGGCTCGATAGGGCAGTTTTATCTTCATCTACTATAGAAACATCATAGTTATTGTTAACCAAAGCTCTAGCTAGACTTCCGCCAACACGACCAGCACCCAAAATTAGTACTTTCATATTGTGTAAATTAAACCTCTTTATCAATAATTAAAAGAGTTATATGAAAAATAAATTCTATTTAAAAAAAGATAGGTAAGAGTTAAATGCATCTAATGCAGATATTTTTTTCTTATTAGGGAACTGTAAGTTAGTAATTACTATCATTTTATCTATTGTATTTACATATATGCCGTTTTTAGTAATTTCATGAATAGTTCCGGCTGGCCCAGAACTTTTTTTATTTATAATTGAAATTTCATGGACTTTTATTTGAACGTTCTTAAAAATAAATGATAGCCCAGGCCACTCAAAATAAGCTTTAAATTTATTAATAACATTAATAGCAGAATCGTTAAAGTCAGTAATAGAATCTTCCCTATGAATTTTTTTACAGTATGTTGCCTTAGAATTATCCTGTTTAGTGATTGATGCAGTTTTATTCTTCAACACAGTTATTACATTTAAAATATTTTCAATTGTCAGGTCAGTTAATTTAGATTCTAATGAAGTTTTATTATCTTTTTCATCAATTAATGCAGGTGCGGTTAAAATCAAATCACCTTCATCAAGCCCTTGAGACATTTGCATAAATGAAATCCCCGTTTGCTCATCTCCATTTAATAATGATGATTGGATTGGAGATGCTCCTCTGTATTTTGGAAGAACAGAAAAGTGAACATTAAGACACATAACCTTTGGTAGATTAAGCAACCAGTTCGGGATAATTTTCCCGTAAGCAATAACTATAAATAAATCTATTTTTAATTCTTTAATTTCTTTCTTTAAATCAGCGTTATTCAAATTATTAGGCTTATAAACTTTTTGGTTGAAGGCATTCGCCACCTTTGAGACTTCTGATTCAAATAATTCTGAGCCCCTTTTCCTTCTTTTATCAGGTTGAGTTAGTACGCCTTTTATCTGAATAGAATCCTGGTTGCTAAGAAATTTTAATATTCTAGAAGAGCTTTTTGGAGATCCAGCAAATAATATATTCATTTATTCTTTAATTTTCTCTTTATAATATATAAATTTGTACTTAAATTCGTTTATTTTCTGTTATATTCTTTTAAAAGCTTATTTCTTACCCTATCTCTTTTTAAAGCACTGACATAATCTACCATTAGCTTGCCCTCCAAATGGTCAATTTCATGTTGAATACATACTGTTAAAAGCCCTTCAGGCTCTGAAATATGCTCCTTGCCATTTATATCTTGCCACTTAAGCTCTATCTTATCTGGCCTAGATATCTTTTCGTTGAAGCCTGGTATAGATAAACAGCCTTCTTCATATTCAAAGAGACTATGACCCTCTAGGACTTTATATTCAGGGTTAATGAATATTCTAGGATCATTTCTTTCTTCTGAGAGATCCATAACTATTAATCTAATATGCTCATCAACTTGAGTAGCAGCCAAACCTATTCCATTTGCCTCATACATAGTTAAAAACATATTATCAGCTAGTTTTTGTAGACTTTTGTCGAATTTTATGACTTTTTCAGCTACTTTCCTTAATCTTGGATCAGGAAATATCAAAATTTTTAATTTTTTAGCCATATATTCGATTTTTTATTATAATTGCGTGATTATAATCTAGTTAATTATTTAAGAGTAAAAAAATGTCAAATGAAACAACACAAGTAGCTATAATTATGGGTTCTGATTCAGATTTACCCATTGTTGAAGCGATTTTTCCTATTTTAGATACTTTTGGTGTTAAATACACCAAAAACGTTATGTCAGCGCACAGAACTCCTCATGCTGTTATGGAGTTAATACAGAATTCAGAAGATAATGGTTGTAAGGTTTTTATTGCAGCGGCTGGGATGGCAGCCCATCTTGCTGGTGCTGTTGCTGCTCACTCAACAAGGCCTGTAATAGGCATACCAATAGAGTCTGGTGGCATGGGTGGTATAGACTCTTTATTATCAACCGCAATGATGCCTCCAGGCGTTCCTGTTGCAACTGTTGCTGTTGGAAAAAGTGGCGCAAAAAATAGTGCGATATTAGCTGTTCAAATTCTTGCAACTGGTGACGAAAACCTCGCTCAAAAACTAGTTGAATATAAACAAAATATGAGAGATGAGGTTTTGGACAAAGACAAAAAACTAAACTCATAATTGAATAGAAAAAAACTAGATGCAGTTGGCGCAGCTCAGTGGATTAAATCTGGAAAAATACTTGCACATCCAACAGAATCTATATGGGGTCTTGGTTGTGATGCTTTCATAGAAGAATCTGTAAATAAAATTTTTTATTTAAAAAAAAGAGATAATAAAAAGAACTTTATTTTGTTAGCTGATTCTGTAGATTCGGTTGAAAAAAAATTATGTTATTTATCTGAGAATGACAAGAATTATCTCTTAGAATATTGGCCAGGCCCATATACATTTCTTATAAATTATAGAGAAGATATTCCCAGTCATTTGAAGAATGAAACTAATAAAATTGCAGTCAGAGTAAGTAATCACTTACCTCTAGAACTCTTTTTTAAAAGGTTTTCTGGATTTATGATATCTACCTCTGCAAACATCTCAGGACAAAAAAATATTAACGATCCACAAGATATACTTGATATTTTTGAATATGATGAGCTTGCATATTATGATGAATCTCTTGGAGAAAATAAGACTCCCTCACAAATAATAGATTTAGAAACAAAAAGAATTATTAGAGCATGAAAATGATTTATGAATTAGAAAAGAAGTTCAAAGATATGCAGTTATTAATAATTAATAAATTTGAAAAATTTGAATCATCTAAAAATTTAAATAAAGTCCAAGATAAATGGAAGAGGCCCGAAGGTGGAGGCGGAGTTACACACGTAATTTCTGATGGCAAAATTTTTGATAATTGTGCTATAAATTTTTCATCGATTTATGGAAAAAAACTTCCAAAATCTGCCTTAGGAAATTCTTTAAACATTGATGCAAAAAACGGCTATCAGGCCATGGGAATATCTGTAATATCACATCCTAAAAACCCACATATTCCTACAAGCCACATGAATGTTCGATTTTTTTGTATTTTAGATAAGAATAATCAAATAAAAGATTGGTGGATAGGTGGAGGTTATGACCTAACACCATTTATGCCTAATAAAAACGATATTATTGACTGGCACAAGGGTGCTAAAGACCTTTTGGAGCCTTATGGAGAGAATTTATATAAACAGTTTTCAGAAAATTGTAATAATTACTTCAAAATACCACACAGAAATGAAAGAAGAGGCGTAGGAGGAATTTTTTTTGATAATTTAAAGTCTTTTTCATCAACAGAAGAAGCAGTTGAATTTCTTCAAAAAGTAGCAGCTACCTTCTTAAAATCATATACAAAAATCATTAACAAAAGAAAAGATACAAAAT
>CETW01033284.1_pt1 | contig 14604 bp, 13 predicted proteins | sample 361381 | NCBI WGS metagenome assembly CETW01 (sample SAMEA2620570, study PRJEB7988) | marine metagenome | isolation source: saline water (ENVO:00002010), including
CTTTTAAATCCAGTAATTAAATCGTTATTTTCATTAGAATTTAAAAACAGATCTTCTTGTCCTTGAGGGATACTTGCTAAATGCCAAGCCCCCATGTTTTTAATATCAATAGCTGTTTTACTTGCTTCAAAATCATCAATATATGAAACTCCTTCCTCTCCAACTGCTTTATGATGTCCAGGAATAAGGTGAGCAAACTCTCCTATGGCTATAAATTTTGATTTTGCTTTGGTTTCAATAAAGGGTAGTTTATCAATAAATGTTGTAAGCCAAGGAACTTCAGTTTGATAATTTGCATCTATTCCCCATATTGTATTTGAAATAGGCTCCTGTCCAGAATTAATCTTTTGTGTGTATGGCCTTTCAGTTAATCTTAGCATAGTTGCTCCTAATAAAAAATCTTTATTAATCTCATAATCAGCATGTAAACCAAATAATGTTTTATTCTGAATACCAAACATAGAGTTATTCTCTAATGATATTTTAATAGGTACTCCTGAACTTAAAATACCCTCGTCAATAATTGTAACTCTTCCTAGCATATAATCTACCATATAATGTTGATTTTCTACTAATTGCTGAGATCCTGCTGTTACTTTAACAGAACCAGCAGGAATATTCATGGCATTTAATCTAATTTCAGCTCCTGATGAAGATTCATAAGTTCCCTTTAATCTATATTTGTTTTTTTCTGGAAACTGCTGTGCTACTGTTAAAGTAGAGTCATATAAAATTTGATATGAATATTTATTTGCAATATTAGGATTTGTAAACTGATTAGCTAAATAATTACCAAATGGCTCTCTTACAGGAAAAATAATTCTTCCATTAGAAGATTTTACAGTTATTCCTTCAAGAAAATCAAATACTCCATCTGACTGTACATCTCTTTGTTGATTTAATCTATCTAAATTTAATAACTTTATAAGTGGCTTACCATGAATATTTTGCTCATCTTCTTCGCTTAAATAATTAGTAACAGCTCCAGATTCTTCACTATTTTCATAGACTACATCTAGAACGAAATTATCACTACTCATTTGATAAGCCCCAATTGCATAAATATTTTTCATCATTAAATCCCAGTTTGGTAAAGAAGGAGAAAAATTTGTTCCTTTCAATAATTTTAAAATTAATGCATCAGGAGCTGTCGGTCCAGTTGTGCTAAGCTCTCCAACCTGATAAGTTTCACTACCTATTGTGTACTGAAAAGCAACCGCTAAAACTTCATCATTATTTAAAGCTTGATTTAATGATATATAGCCCAGTTGATTATTAAATGAATATTCTGAATCTGAAAGTTTTCTTGCTCTTTCTAGTTTCTCAAAATCAATACCATTAGATATCAAATTATTATCTAATACACTATTTACTTCATTAATATTTCTAATTCCAGAATAAGTAGTGGTTAATGAATTAAATAAATCATTTCCAGCATTATTATCAGGGAAAAGACCTCCATTAGAAAAGATAAAATCATTATTATAAATATTATTAGTAGTTTCTCCCAAATCTAAAAATGCAATGATATTTCTAGTATCATTTGTGGTTCCCGTTTTATTTGTAATCCAAACTTCAATTTTTGTAATATTTATTCCAGAATTAATAAACGGTAAATTTTTAAGAGCATCATCATATAGATCCTTAAAATAATGTGTTAAAAAATAATGTTTATTTGCTTCATATTCATCGGCATAAACATCAAATTCTGATGTTTGAGCCCCTCCTGTTACTTCAATTTCTGATTTTGTACTTTTTTGTTGAGATAAAACTCCCGTAATTGTCGTTCTTCCAAATTGCATTTGTGTTTTTAATCCAAATAAAGATTGACTTCCTGTAATCAATGTTCCGTTTAAAGGAAGACTAACATTCCCTACTTCAATTTTTTTTATAATATCATCTTCATATCCTGTATACTCAACTTTCATTTGGTTTTCAAAATCAAAAGTAGTTTCTGTATTAAAATTAGCTGTAACTTTTAGTTTATCTCCAATCTTTCCAATTACATTCATCTGTATTTTTTCTTGAAAATCAAATGATGTAGTTTTTCTCTGTTCTTCTGGAAGTGAAGGATTATCAATACTATTAATCTTTAATCCAAAAATTAACTCTGTAGATCCTTGAGGTCTTATGTCAACCGCATTCCCCCCAAATACCCTATCAAATGATTTTCCTGGAATATATAGCTTAGGTAGTCCTAAAGCAGACGTTTGATTACCTACTCTTGATTTAGATCTTAAACTCCAATAATCATTTATTGAATTATTTTGAATATATTTTTGATACTCAGAAAAACTCATTACTCTTGGATCTCCAAAATTAAGGTCTCCAATTTTTTCCTGAATAATATAATTATTTGTTAACGGATCATAAATTACAGAAGAAGTAAAGTTAGAAGGAATATTTAAAAATATTCCTCTATCTTGAATAGAGGAAAAAGGGTATATTAATGAAAAATCAGAATTTGATTGACAAAATATATCTACACTAAAAAATAGTGTAAGTATTAATATTATTTTATTGTATTTTTTTCTCAATTTCTAGATCTAGTTACATCTGGCTTAGCGCAGTTTTAACTAATTCCTCAACACTTGCAATTTCAGGTGTTGATTTAAGTACCTTGTCTATCTTGTTTTCAGCACCTTTTTTAGCAAAACCTAATGCTATTAATGCAGATAACGCTTCTTCTTTAATTGTATTGTCTACTTTCTCAAACAATAAATCAGAAGTAGGAATTCCTTTTGCAACCTTATCTTTAAGATCAATTATTATTCTTTGTGCAGTTTTTGCCCCAATACCCTTAACTCCTTGAATAGCTGATACATCAGCTGTAGTGATATGATTTATAATTTCTTCAGTAGAATAAGTTGATAAGATAATTTGAGCAGTAGATGGACCAACTCCAGATACTGAAATTAAATTTCTAAACAAATGACGTTCAGTTTCTTCAAAAAAACCAAATAATGTATGAGAATCTTCTTTAATAGATAAGTGAGTATATAATTTGCAAAATTCTTCATTCAATGCTGAAAAAGTCTGTAATGAAATTTTTATTTTGTAACCTATTCCGTTAATATCAACTACAACATATGCGGGGGTCTTTTCAATTAATTTGCCATGTACATGTGTTATCATAATATTAAATAAATTATAAATCTCTATGCAAATTTAAATATTTGAATTAATGTAGCACTATTAAAAAAGAAAACCCCTGCAAAATTATTGCAGGGGTTTAATTCTATATAAAATAACTTAATATCTATTCAATTATTATTTTCTTGACATCTACTATCTTAGTATTGATAATTACATTTCCAAAATATATTCCTTTAGATAAATTAGATACATTTATTTTTTTAGTTCCTTTATTATCTAAATAAACAGTATTAATTTCTTGTCCTAATGCATTCAAAATTACTAATTCTGCTTTATTATTCATTTGATAATCAAAATTAATTATCTCTCTAGCAGGGTTGGGATAAAATTCACTAATTTCAGAAATTTCATCTAAGCTTGTTGTACTTGAAATATCGTAAGTTATAGTAACACAAGATTTATCTATAGGGTTATTTTTATCTGAAAAACAATATTCCACTACACTAATTCCTTCAACTCCCCCAGGTGTAAAATAACCAGAAAATGCCTCCAAATCATTATTCTGATATGAAAACGATTGTCCAGGAGCTATAACTGCTGTATCACTAGGACCTGTTGAGGTTGTTGAATAACAATTCCCCGCAAAGCAATAAGATGCTCCTGCCCAACTTGGCAATCCATTTGGAGTGCTTAAAATTGTTTTTCTACATTCTACAGTAATTGCATAATTAGCATTGTTTTTTAAATCTAAATGATGACTTATATCAAGTAAAGGGTCAGAATTAAAATAATTCCCTCCAGTCAAGACTAAATTTTGAGAAAAAACAAATTGTACACTAAAAAATAATCCAAATATTAAAATAATTTTCTTCATAACATGCAAATATATATAAATTTAATTAATGTACGATTAAGGCTATAAAAAGTTCCTTACTAATTCAATTATTTCAAAATAAATATGACTATATTACAATAATCAATATTTTTAAATTGTCATTTTAAAAACTATTTAGGAGAAAAAAGTTATATTTGCGTACTATAAAATCAATTAACTATTTAAAAATGAAAAAAATATTACTTTACGTATTTACACTAAGTTGTTTTTTAGTAACTGCTCAAACACCAACTTTTGTAAGTACAAATCCTGAAAACAAAAATATTATTCTTGAAGAATTTACTGGCATCTACTGTGGGTTTTGTCCAGATGGTCATGCTATTGGTCAATCATTGCACGATGCAAATCCAAATGATGTATTTTTAATTAATATACACACTGGAAGTTATGCTAGCCCTTCAGGTGGAGATCCTGATTTTAGAGTAGATCCTATTGGAGCAAATATTGCAAATCAAAGTAATCTTAGCGGGTATCCTGCAGGAACAGTTAATAGACATCTATTTACAATGTCTCAAGGTGGTGGAACCGCTATGAGCAGAGGAGATTGGTCAAATGCCTCTAGTCAATTATTATTAGAGCCTTCTCCGGTAAATATTGGTTTACAAGCTAGTGTTGACATGGCAACAAATGTTTTAACTGTTGATGTAGAGGTATATTATACAGGATCGCAATCTGTAACTTCTAATATGTTAAATATTGCAGTAGTACAAAATAACGTGGAGGGACCTCAATCTGGAGCAAGTGGAAACCCTGCAGGTGTACTTCCAAATGGAAATTATAATCATCAACATATGTTACGACATATGATGACAGGAAATTGGGGTGAGCCAATATCAAATATTGCACAAGGAACTTTGTTTTCTCAAACATACACTTGGACAATGCCTGCAGATATTAATGGCATAACACTTGATCCAACAAATATTGCTATTGTTGGTTTTGTTAGTGAAGGACAACAAGAAATTTTAAGTGGAACCGAAGTTTATCCTAATATAATATTTGTCAATCAAAATGATGCTTATTGTATGAGTAGTAATGCTAATGATGCTGTATGTGGAACAACAACTGATATAGAAGTAACTTTTAGAAATTATGGGTCAGCCCCTTTAACATCTTTAGATATAAATTATTCTATAAATGGTGGAACTGCAAGTACTTATCCTTGGACTGGAACTTTAGCTTCGGCAGCAACAGAAACGATTACTATTCCTTCTGTTTCATTCACTGCTCAAGCAAATAATACTGTAAGTATCACAACTTCTAATCCTAATGGATTAACTGATCAAAATACTGCAAATGATCAAAGTACTACTACCTTTAGTCAATTCAGTGCAGCTGGACAAGTTGCAAGTGGAGTTGTTCCTGGTACAGCTACTATTGATATTGTATGCGACGCTTGGGGAGCAGAAACTACATGGGAAATTACAGATGACGCAGGAAATATAGTGGCTTCTGGAGGACCATATCAATCTGCTGGAACAGCAGGTACATATCCACAGCCAACAGTATATGCGACATTAAACCCAAATGAATGTTATTCATTCTTAATTAAAGATTCTTATGGTGATGGAATGAGTGGAGCTCAATATGGATATGGAAGCTATACGATTACAGATTCAGACGGAAATGCTTTTGTTACAGGAGGAGCTTTTCAAAGTGAAGAGAGAAAAAGTTTTAAAGCTGATGGTAGTGCATTAAATATTTCTAATCATCAAAACACAAACTCTTTCTCTGTTTTTCCTAATCCAGTTAAAGATATCTTAACGATTAATGGTAATTTTATCTCAGTAGATATTTTTGATATATATGGAAAAATAGTATTATCATCAGATAATAATAATATAAATGTTTCATCATTGGCAAATGGAATATATTTATTGAATATCAATAGCAAAGAGGGTATTTATAGTAAAAAAATTACTGTTACAAAATAGTATCTTAAATAACAATCTAGAACCCTGGCTTTTATTAGTCAGGGTTTTTTTTAATTTGAAATAAAACAAGACAATATGAGAACAAAAAAACTTTTATTTTTTTTATCAATAGTATTATTTACATCATTTATTTTTGCTCAAAATAGAACCTTGCCAAATACAGTTGTTAAAACTCTAAAAGGCAGTAATTTCAACATTAAAAACATTGAAAATAATGGAAATCCAATTGTAATATCCTTTTGGGCTACTTGGTGTAAGCCATGTAAAAAAGAATTAAATAATATTGCTGAATTATATGAAGATTGGCAAGATGAAACTAATGTGAAATTAGTAGCTATTTCTATAGACGATTCTAGATCTATGATGAGAGTAGCTCCTTATATAAACGCTTCTGATTGGGAATATGAAATTTACCTAGACCCAAATGGCGATTTCAAAAGAGCTATGGGTGTTTCAACTATTCCTCATACATTTTTACTAAACGAAAATAAAGAAATTGTATGGCAACATCAAGGCTATATAGATGGAGATGAAGAAAAGCTTTTTGAGCAAATACAAAAATTATAAAATAATTTATGAATAAAATTACATTCATAATTATAATAACAAGCATTTCTTTTTTTGGTTTTTCTCAGGAAATTCATGGGGATTTTATTCTTAATTTACAATCATACCAAGAAGACAATCTAATTGGAGCAGTACCTGCTGATGAAATTGTTTTAAATAATGCTTACCTAAATCTAAATTTTACTAAAGGAAACTTTACAACTGGATTGCGTTATGAAAGTTATTTAAATGCGTTAGCTGATTATGATTCTGAATTCAAAGGAAATGGAATTCCTTATAGATATGCCTCATATAGCATTGATAAACTACAAATTACTGCTGGAAATTATTATGAACAATTAGGAAGCGGTCTTATTTTTAGAAGTTATGAAGAAAAAGGACTTGGTATTGATAATGCAATGGATGGTATACGATTAAAATATAATCCTACAGCAGGTATATATTTAAAAACATTTATTGGAAAAAGTAGAACTCATTTTACTTATGCTGATGGAATTTTTAGAGGTATTGATGGAGAAATGAATTTAAACGAAGTATTTAACTCTGATATAAAAATAAAAGCTATACTTGGTGGAAGTTTTGTAAGTAGATATCAAGAAAGAACAAATCCTATCTTTAAAATACCTCAGAATGTTAGCGCATATGCTAGTAGATTAAGTTTAATGTCTGGAGGATGGAGTTATTATGGAGAATATGCTTATAAAATTAATGATCCTGCTAATGCTTTATCTGAAAGCGCAATGAATTATGCAGGGGGAAATGCTTTTACACAAAATATTACTTTCTCGAAAAGAGGGTTTGGATTCTCAGGAGAAATTCATAGAATAGATAATATGACCTTTAAATCTGATAGAGATAAGGATGGAAAAGCATATATTATTAATTATATCCCTACACTTACAAAACCTCATACATATTCTTTATTAGCACTTTATCCATGTGCTACACAAAGTGAAGGAGAATTTGGAATGCAATTTGATTTATTTTATAAAATAAATAAAGGATCAGTATTAGGTGGAAAATATGGAACAAAAATAGCACTTAATTATTCAAGAATTAACGGATTAGATGGGGGAGGTTCTTTCTTAAATGATAAAGTAGATCATACACCAGAATTATTTAGTTTTAAAGAAGAATTATACTTTGAAGATATTAATTTAGAGATAAATAAAAAAATAAATAAAAAGTTAAAAACAAATTTCATTATAGCAAATCAAACTTATAACAGAGATTTTTTAGAAGGTCATGTCCCTGGAGATTATGGAGTACTTAATTCTACTATTTTTATTACAGATTTAAGTTATAAAATAAAGAAGGGCCATTCTGCAAGAATAGAATTACAATTATTAAAATCCAAGCAATTAAAAGATTATGAATCTCATAGCGGAAGTTATGAAAATGGAATGGAGGAACCTGCTGAAGGTGATTGGGGAATGATGCTTTTAGAATACACTATTTCTCCAAATTGGTTTTTTACAATACAAGACATGTATAACTTTGGTAATGAAATTTCAGATAAAAGATTACATTATATTAATCTAAGTGCTGGCTATATAAAAGGAGCAAATCGTTTTGAAATTGGATATGGAAAAAAAAGAGAAGGAATATTTTGTGTGGGAGGAGTTTGTAAACTTGTCCCATCTTCTAATGGGTTTAGTCTAAGTGTATCATCAAGTTTTTAGAAATGAAAAAATATTTAATACTAATTAGTACAATATTAATAATAACATCATGTGATATAGAAGAAGGACCTTTTATTACTGATTATAATGCTTATGTAAATCCAGAAAAAAAAGTTTTAATAGAAGATTTTACAGGTCATTTATGTCCTAATTGTCCTGATGCTGCAGAAGAATTAGAAGCAATAAAAAGTATTTACCCTGATCAAATAATTGGTTTGGCAATACATGTGAGTACAACTTTTGCAAGACCATACCCTGCAAGTCAAGACCCTCTTTTTCAATATGATTTTAGAACACAATGGGGAGATGAAATAGATAATTATTATGCAATTTCAGAAGTAGGACTTCCAAAAGGGATGATAAATAGGATTGGATTTCCTGAAAATCACAAACTCGGTAAAGACGAATGGTCAACAATTGTTGCAAATGAATTAAAAAAAGAAGTTGATTTTAAAATATATATTTCTTCTGACAGCACATCTATTTCTATTATCTCAGAAAGTCAAAAAAATAATACTGGAGATTATAATTTAATAGTGTGCCTAGCTGAAAATAATATAATTAATTATCAGAAAGATGGCCAAACCAATATTAATAATTATTCACATAATCATGTACTTCGAAGTGTATTAATTGATCAACAACTATCAAATACTTCAAATTATATAATCGGACAAGAAATCGAAACATCAATTACTTATAATTTAGACGATTTAGAACAATACAATATTAATTATTCTAATAATACTGCTGAGCTAGGCAATGGTAATGCAGGAGGATGGAATGCTGATAATATGTCAGTTATTGCCTATATTTATAATAATAATACAAAAGAAATTATTCAAGTAGAAGAGGCTTACTTAAATAATTAACTATTTTATTTTATGAAAAAATTATTATTCTCTATTATTTTTTTTATCATAACTTTTACTTCTTATAGTCAAATTGTTTCTGAAGAAGATATATTTCAAGGTGAAAAACTTATCGAAGTATATTTTACTCCAATGACAGAAAGTTTTGGAACAGGACTAAATAATGGATGGTATAATACAGCCAAACCACATAAGTTTGGAGGATTTGATTTAACATTTACCTTAAATACTGTTATTATTCCAAACACTGCAGAAACTTTTAAAATTGGAGATTCATTTGGAGGAGTTTTTAGCTCTGATAATACAGAGGGGTCTACAATTTTTGGTAGTTCTGTAAAAACACCTATGAAATACAGAGATATTGAGTTTAACATGCCTGGAGGTTTAAAAATTCCAGCATTGCCAATCCCGATAATACAAGCCGGAATTGGGTTAATAAAAAATACTGGTCTTGATATAAGATATATACCAATGCTAGATATAGGCAATAATATCAATATCAATATTTTAGGTGCTGGAATTAAACATGATGTGTTACAATGGATTCCTATAATTGGAGATGCTATTCCAATGAGTCTTTCTATTCAGGGAGGGTATACAGATATTACAACTAAACTAAAAATAGATGGTCAAGAAATATCTCTTAATTCTAAAGCAACGAGCATAAATTTAATTGCATCTAAAAAAATATTAATGATTACAGGATATGCTGGTATTGGATACAATTCATCAAATACAATTTTTAAATCAGACGCTAAATTTAACCTGGATGATGTTCAGTTTAACGAAAATCTTGAGATAAGTTTTGAAAATAAAAATGATTTAAGAACAAATATTGGTATAAGAATGAATATAACCCTTATAACAATACATGCTGATTACACTTTTTCTAAATATCCAACAGCTACTGTAGGTATTGGAGTTAGTCTGAGATAATATGATTTTTAAATACTTTCCTTTTGTTTGTTGTTTACTATTTTTTTTGAATCTCAATGCTCAAGATTTTGGAGGAGGAGGAAAATTAGGTATTAGCACATCACAGGTTGGAGGAGATAATTTAGCTGGATTTAATAAAGCAGGTATAATAATAGGTATGTTTGCTAATAAAAAAATTTCTCCTTTTCTAAGTTTTCAAGCAGAAATGACATATATACAAAAAGGAAGTAATAACCCTAATATGAGTAACAATAATCATAATAATTATTTATTACAAGATATATCATTATCATATATTGAAATTCCATTATTTTTGCAATATCACCAAAACAAAGTTTTAAAAATTGAAAGTGGAGTGCAAATAGCTTATTTAATTAATGGTTATTACAATGATCTAATCGGAAAAATTCCTAATGAAATAAATCCTTTTACAGATTATGATATAGGGGTATTAATTGGAATGGATTACAAATACTCAAATAATATTAGTTTAAATACTAGAATATCAAACTCAATTCTTCCAATAGGTAAAGAAGATCAAAATTCAAATACATATAATTCTATTACAAAAGGAAAATATAATTCTGTTTTAAGTTTTACTTTAAATTATAATTTTTAATGAATAAAAAACATAAAATAATAGTATCTGTAACAGGAGCAAGTGGAGCAATATATGCTAAAGTTTTATTTGACAAATTAATACAAGTAAATAATCAAATAGAAAAAGTTGGTATCATAATGTCTGATAATGCAAAATTTGTTTGGAATCAAGAGCTTAAAAATAAAAAATATGAAAATTATCCTTTTACATTTTATGATAAAATGGATTTTATGGCCCCATTTGCAAGTGGTTCTGCAAATTATAAAACAATGATAGTATGCCCTTGCTCTATGGGAACAATGGGAAGAATTGCTAGTGGTATTAGTAATGATCTAACAACAAGAGCTGCAGATGTTATTTTAAAAGAAAGAAGAAAATTAATCGTTGTTGCTAGAGAAACTCCTTTAAATCTAATTCATATTAATAACATGAAATTAATTACAGAAGCAGGAGGTATTATATGTCCCGCTACACCTTCTTTTTATAGTAACCCAAAGACATTTGAAGAATTAGCATCTACAGTAATTGATCGAGTATTAACATTAGCTAATTTAGAACACAATTATTATAGTTGGAATGAACAATAAATATTTACATTTCTAGTTATTCTAATTATAAACTGTTATAATTATGTTAGAATTCAGTAAAAAAATACTTAATAAAGTTAGTTTTGATAAAAATCTTTTTAAAAAAGAATTATTAAAAAGTGTAAGGTGGGTCAGTAAAAAAGAAGTTATTACTTTGAAGATATGGGCTCTTTCTACTTTTTCTCAATACAAAAATACTATCATTGAAGTGTTCGATCAAGTATCCTAAAATAAATTTCCTTGATCTATCGTTTTATCTTTTCCTAAATGTTTAAACGCAAGTTCTGTTGCTTGTCTTCCTCTAGGCGTTCGCATTAAATAGCCCTCCATTATTAAAAATGGTTCATATACTTCTTCAATCGTTCCTGCTTGTTCTCCCACAGCTGTTGCAATAGTAGTTAATCCAACAGGTCCTCCTTTAAATTTATCAATAATGACTGATAATATTCTATTATCCATTTCATCTAAACCATGATCATCAACATTTAAAGCATCTAATGCGTATTTAGTTATTTTTATATCAATATCCCCATCTCCTTTTATTTGTGCAAAATCTCTTACTCTTCTTAGCAGTGCATTAGCGATTCTAGGAGTTCCTCTACTCCTACCAGCAATTTCTAATGCAGCAACTTTAGCAATGCTAACATCTAAAATACTTGAGGAACGATTTACTATGTTTGATAATAAATCTATTTTATAATACTCTAATCTAGAATTAATACCAAAACGAGCTCTTAAAGGAGAAGTTAAAAGACCTGAACGAGTAGTAGCTCCAATTAAAGTAAAGGGATTAATTTTTATTTGTACAGTTCTTGCATTAGGGCCTGATTCGATCATGATATCAATTTGATAATCTTCCATAGCGGAATATAGATATTCTTCTATAATAGGATTTAATCTATGTATTTCATCAATAAACAAAACATCTCGTTCATCCAAATTTGTAAGTAACCCTGCTAAATCTCCAGGTTTATCCAATACGGGACCAGATGTAGTTTTTATACTAACTCCTAATTCATTTGCTATAATATTTGCTAAAGTTGTTTTTCCTAATCCAGGAGGGCCATGTAAAAGAACATGGTCTAATGCTTCTTTTCTTTGTTTAGCAGCTTCTATAAACACTTGAAGATTATTAACAATTTTATCTTGACCTTCAAAATCTTTAAATAAATTAGGGCGTAGTACTTGCTCTAAAGCTAATTCTTCATTTGATAAATCTTCTTGATCTGGAATTAAATGTTCATTCATTATAAAAACAAATGTAAACAATAAATGATAAAAACAATTCAGTTACATATAACTTCTGGATATGAAAAACATTAATTATTTAAAATATAATCATATAACATATTGTCATATTTGTTTATCTTTTTTATATATCTCATTAATTCTTTTGGTATGTCTTGTAGATTATATTTTACATTTATTTTTTTATTTAAAACATATTTATCTACTTGATCACTTGGTAAGTCTAAATAATTATATATATCATTCATTGACTTATTTTTATGAATGCCTATAATTATTTTTTTTTCATCTATCAACCCTTTAATCTTTTCAAAATCATTATTTGTAACTTCATATGAAGAACAAATATCATATCCTAAAAGAAATTTAATTTGCATATTAGTATATTTAGTAGCAAAATCTGTTAAATTTATTTTTAAGAGATGATTAAAATGAAAATAAGCAGAAATTACAGTCTTTGTCGGATTTTTAATTAAAGTAAACATTTTCTTTTTTTCTTTAAAAATATTAAGTTCCGAATTCTCCTTTGGGGGATAATTAAACTTATGATATATTGCTATTTTCTTAGTAATATTTTGATTATAAATTACATTAAATTTAAAACTTGTACCTCCTGTTTTAGGAATATGGATAAATAAATATTCTATATTAGAATACTTGGGGAATATTTTATGATACCATTTGTTATTTAAATATTTTATATCAAGCCTATGATACCAATTATCTTGACATCTTTTTAGTAAATGCTTATTTGAATTTTGATTTACTATTATTGGTTTATTACTATTTTCTGTATATAATATGAAATCCGTTTTCATATTTTTAAAAATATATATAAACTATTTTAAGTGTGTAAATGTTTACTTTCTTCAAGAAATGGATGGTGCTTAATTTCAATACTTCTTTTACTTAAGCTGTTAAGTACAACTTTTATAAATAATCCAAGAAAACCAATTCCTAATCCTAACTCAAGAATTCCTAAGTGTCCATGATCGTGTAAAGTTCCAGGAGCAAATAGTAAATAAGAGTTTATCCAATGTCCTATTAAAATTACAATACATACAAAAATTAAACGATTTTTGTTTCTTTTTGCATCTCTACTCATAAGAAATAAGGTTGGAATAACAAAATTAATTGCCAAACTAAACCAAAAAAGAAATCTATAATTATCTAATTCTATTCTCTCCATATGATAAATAACTTCCTCTGGAATATTTGCATACCATATCAACATAAATTGTGAAAACCACATATATGTCCATACAATTGAAAATGCAAAAACAAATTTTCCTAAGTCATGGATATGACTATCATTAAGATGTTGTAAATACCCCTGCTTATTTAAAAATAAGGTTAATAACAAAATACTTGCAAACCCTATTGTTGCCCATTCACTAAAAATATACCAACCAAACAAAGTACTAAACCAATGAGTATCAATTGACATAATCCAATCCCATGCTGCTGTTGAAGAGGTTACTGCAAATAAAACAATAAACCAACCTGAAACTCTCAACCCTTTCCAATAAGATTTTTCTCCAATCTTTCCTTCAAGATCTCCATCCAAAGAAATTTGTCTTAATCTTCTAGCACAATAGACCCATATAATAACATATAAAAAAGATCTAATAAGAAAAAATGTGGAATTTAAGTATGCTTCTTTGCCTGCAATAATTTTATCATAATAGGCACTTTCTGGATCCATGACTCCTTCTGCAAGCCAGTGGTATATATGATTCCAATGTAATGTTGCTGCAATAACGATAAATAACATAATTACTGCAGTAATAGGAAGAAAACTCATAATAGCTTCTGGAACTCTTTTCAGAACTGTAGACCAACCTGCTTCCGCAACATGTTGCAATGCAACAAAGAAAACTGCAAATATGGAAATACCTAAAAAGAAATAATTATTAAATAATAGGTTTGTCCAAGCCGCATGACTATCTGTAATAAAAGCAACACTACATGATAATATACCAATTACTATCATAACTATTGATATAATATTAATCCTCCTAGATGGCGTATACATGTTATAATCTAATTTATTCATCTTTATTTTTCTGAAGTTCTTGAACATATAATATAATCTTCCATCTTTCTGATTCTGTAATTTGAGACGCATGTGGCCCCATAGCATTCAAACCATAAGTTATAGCATGAAATATATGTCCTGGTTTCAA
>CETW01190656.1_pt1 | contig 14545 bp, 14 predicted proteins | sample 361381 | NCBI WGS metagenome assembly CETW01 (sample SAMEA2620570, study PRJEB7988) | marine metagenome | isolation source: saline water (ENVO:00002010), including
GAGATACTAGGTAAGGTTAGATCAACTGATGGTTCAACATGCCCAGTAGTTGGTCTAACAGGTACTGGAGGTGCTGGGAAGTCGAGTCTTACTGATGAATTAATGTTAAGGATACAAAGAGATAATCCTGGAACTAAAATTGCTTTACTCGCTACAGATCCAACTCGTAAGAGAACAGGAGGTGCTTTACTTGGAGATAGAATAAGAATGAATTCTTTATCAGATGATAATCTATTCATGCGTTCATTTGCTAGTAGAGATAGTGGAAGAGAAATTGCAGATTGTATAGGTCGTTCAATAGAAGCATGTAAAGCAGTTGGTTTTGACCTAGTAATTGTAGAAACTAGTGGAATAGGTCAAGGAAACGATGCAATTACAGAAGTAGCAGATCTCTCATTATATGTTACTACAAGAGAATATGGAGCACCTAGCCAATTAGAAAAATTGGAGATGTTAGATTCGGCAGACATTGTAGTTCTGAATAAGTTCGATAGACCTGGAGCTGAAGATGCACTAGCAGAAATCAGAAAACAATTCAAGAGAAATAGAGAGATGTGGGATGCAGATAACTCTGATCTCCCGGTTGTACCAACTATTGCTAGTCAGTTTGCTGATGCAGGAGTTGACCAATTGTGGCAGAAACTTTGTAATTTATTAAATGAAAAATATTCTCAATCATTTTCAGCAGCAGAACCTAGATTAGGGGAAGATGGACTACCACATAGGTCTTCACCAATACCTCCAGAAAGACAAGGATATTTGGCTGAAGTTTCAAGCGCTATCAGAAATTATCATTCTAGAACAGAAGAAGTAGCATCAAAAATGCGTCTAGTCCAACAATTAGAGGCGGCGGCTTCGCAAATGAAAGCGAAGAAAAATAAAACAGCTGCACAGGGTCTCGAAGAAGAAGCTAAAACTATTCGTTCAGAAATACCAGAAAGTGCTTGGGAAAGTTTAGAAAATTTCAGAACTAAAGCAGAAGAGTATCGTTCAGGAGCAACCAGTTATACGGTTCGGAACAAGAATATCCCTGTTAAAACAACCAAAACTACGCTTTCAGGGTTAAATATGCCAAGAGTCGCATTACCAGATTATAGCGACTGGGGAGACACAATAAAGTGGATTAGAAAAGAAAACATGCCAGGTTCATTCCCTTACACAGGAGGGGTTTTCCCATTCAAAAGACAAGATGAACTACCTGTGAGAATGTTTGCTGGAGAAGGTAGTGCTGAAAGGACAAACAAAAGATACCACTTTCTTTCAAAGGATCAAGATTTCAACAGACTTTCAGTTGCTTTCGATTCTCCGAGCTTGTACGGAAATGACCCGCAAGAAAGACTAGACATATTTGGGAAAGTATGTGAAAGTGGAGTTTCAATAAGTACAGTTGATGAGATGGAGAAATTATTCGAAGGATTTGATTTGTGTGCTGCTAATACTTCAGTATCAAAAACAATCAATGGAAACTATTGGTGGCATCTTGCTGCTTTCTTTAATGTAGCAATCAGACAGCAAGTCAAGAAGTTCAAAGAAGAGAATGGGCGTAAACCAGATGAGAAAGAACATTCAGAAATTAAGGCTAAAACTCTGAGCACCGTTAGAGGAACTGTTCAGGCAGACCAATTGAAAGAATCGATGGGTCAGAATACATTAGTATTCAATCTAGATACTGCATTGAGAATGATGGGGGATGTTGCGGAGTTTTATGTAGATAATGAAGTAAGAAACCATTACTTTGTTTCAATTTCAGGATATCATATTGCAGAAGCGGGAGCAAATCCAATTTCACAAGCTGCTCTAACTCTATCTAATGGTTTAACATATGTCGAGTTATTCAATTCTAGAGGATTGGATGCAAATAAATTCTTGAGAAACTTCAGTTGGTTCTTCTCGAATGGTATGGATCCAGAATATGCAGTAATTGGTAGAGTCTGCAGAAGAATCTGGGCTATTGCTATGCGGGATATGTATGGAGTTGATGAGCGTGGTCAGAAACTAAAATATCACATACAAAGTAGCGGTAGATCTTTACACGCTCAAGAATATACATGGAATGATTACCGAACTACACTGCAAGCACTTTATGCACTAGCAGATAATGCTAATTCACTTCACACTAATTCTCGGGATGAAGCATTTGGAACGCCTACAGAAGACACTGTAAGAGATGCTGTTGCAATCCAACTCATTCTTTCGAAAGAATATGGATGGTTACAAAATGAAAATCCACTACAGGGCTCACATGTAGCAGATTGGTTAACCGATTCTGTCGAAGAAGAGATACTGAAAATATTTGAAGAAATGCATAGACGTGGAGGAGTTCTAGGTGCCCTTGAAGTCAATTATCAAAGGAATAGGATACAAGATGAGTCAATGATATATGAACATAGAAAACATTCTGGAGAGTTACCAATTATTGGAGTAAATACTTTCGAAGAAGGAGTTGATAATTCACTATCAATAGAAGAGTTCGATATCGAAGTTACACGTTCAGATAAAGACGAAAGAATGATGGTAATTGACAGAAACAAAGCATTCAAAGAAGTTCATGCTAAAGAAGCGGAAGAAGGGCTAGCAAGACTCAAACAAGTAGCCAGAGAAGGTGGAAATCTGTTTGAAGTTATGATGGATATTGTGGAACATTGTACTGTTGGGCAAGTTACACAGGCACTATTCGAGACTGGTGGAAAGTTTAGAAGAAATATGTAATCAGTCATTTTTGGTAATGACATATAGTGTTAAAATTTATATCTTGCCTCAACATATGCACAATGTTCACAGAACTCACCTGCATTAGGAACTGAGGGCATATCAAGACATTCTTTGGCTTTAATAACAAGATTTTCAACCCAATCTAAATCAATACGTTCTCCTTCAATAATTACATCATCATTTGCTATATCAATTTCAATAACTAAAGCAGGTTTCAGAGGAATTCCTCTTGGACTATCATCAGTACCTTCACTGAGTAGAGATTCTGCGTTGTTATTACCATTCTCATAAACAAAAAATCCTCTAGTTGAAACTGGATGTCCAAGTTCTCTTAGTAACCATTGATAAATTGCCATCTGACGAACATATCCACCTTTGTATATATCCTCAAGAAATAATTCAGCAGTAATATCTGCATTTGAGGCGGTAGACTTGTAGTCTACTACGTACCACTCTTCCGTATCAGCTTCTCCAGACTTCCATATATCGTCAACAGCACCTGTAATCATCAAGCCATGTTTTGGATATCTAACTCCCTTGAAATTCTCACGCCATTCGTCCATCATTGGATGTTGCAGAGGCACCATATGACCTAATCCATTCTGCACCATATAGGGATGCGGAGTACCTTTCTCTCTATGAGCATCAAACTCCCTCTTTAGCAGAGTATCAACTAAAGTATTGAGTAAAAAACCTGGAATTCCTGGTTTGCCAATTCCTTTCACTCTATCTAACCAGAAGCATCGGGGACAACTATGGCATAGTTCCAGCTTCGATCTGCTTATTGGAAATGGATGTTTAGATTCTGCATTACCATACATCGAATTCTCTCGAGAACGACGCTTCCATTTCTTACGCTCAGTAGTAACCATGAAATTGGACAAAGGGTAGGTGTTATGAACTATCTCATTGGGTTGATTTATATGCATAGGTTGCTAAAACTGCTCCAACAAATTGTGGTACAAAATGCATCCATGAATCGGCAAGTGTCAATTTACCAGAAACTATCAGTGCACTAGTTACTGCTGGATTGAATGATGCAAGAGATATACTGCCAACTGTTATTGCACCTGCAAGAACAACTAGAGCTATAGCAGCACCATAGTAACCGTTTCCGGATGTTGATTCAGTTGTTGCAACATTAAGAATAACATATGCTAACGCAAAAGTGAATAGAAGTTCAGCAACTACTGCTTCATTACCTAATTCTGCAGTCACAGGAGAAGCGGCATCAGGGAACAAAAGACTCTCAACAACTACTGCTGCAGAAACTGCTGCTATAACTTGTGAAGCAATATATGGCAGAACCTCATCTTTTTCACATGCCCCTCTGAGGTAAATCGAAACTGTCACTGCAGGATTGTAATGTGCTCCAGATATGTGGCCGCCGGCATAGATCATTACCATTAGAGTGGCAGCTATACCAAAAGGAGCATATTCTCCAGCAGAATCATAAACTGCAGCAGTACAAATTGTTAAAGAGAGGAAAAAAGTCCCTATGAATTCAGTAGTTAGCTTCTGTTGCATGTTGTGCGTCATGTACACTATTGGAAAATAGAATGCTCATCAATGTTGTTCTAATTAAAACTCATCGAAGAAGTAGTATGGCCTATCTGGGGGCGGCGGAAGCCGTAGATACTCAACTGATTTCGGAACACTAATTTCTATTTCATAAAAATCATGTAGTGTCTTTTGTTCATTTATATCTCCACATAGAATTTTGCCTTCAGATAGTACCCATGCCAAAGTACGGTCATCAAGAGGGCTTATCTTTATCCATAATTGACTTGGCATAAAATCGGACCATGGATTCGTGCCTAATTCAAAAGTATCGAAGCCATCAAATATTGAAAAAACCGCTCTTTGAGAATAATCAAAAGGACGAGATTTAGGTTTAACAGACATTATCTGTTCAAACTTGTACCAATCTCTTTGAGGTTTCTTTTTTAACGAAATTTCGATGAAAAAACCGGTTTCAAGTGCAACTTTATCTAATTTATTTCTTCGCAATAAATTCACTATGCCAGTAGGTAAACGACATCTTGGAAATTCTTTTACTTCGTTATAATTTCTACCGAATGCAAAAAGAGCATCTTCTAATTCATTGTTCCTCGTATACCCTCCTGACCTAATCAATGTCAAACTCCAAATATTTTCCTCAACTTTTCTAACTATTTTTTCACATCCTTTTCACTAATTTAATACAATATCTAAATTAAATTTAGATTCCGGCGAGTAAGGACATTTCCCCAAAATGGTAAACTTTCTTGCCGGACTATGAAGGTGGTTTCGACGGTTAATAAAATTATTGAACAATATAAATTAGAAAAATATCTTTAAGACATTAAAACTAAACATCATATGAGAGACCCTTTATCGAACAGACGGTAGTAATGGGTGAAAAGAGAGAATGTGCCCTAATCACGGGCGCATCTAGTGGTATCGGACTAGAAATTGCGAAAGTATTAGCATCCCAGAATTATGATCTAATAATTTGTGCACGAAGAGAAAAAGAGTTACAAGATTTAGCAGACGAGATTACTCGTCGGTACACGGTTAATTGCAAAGTTATAGTTGCCGATTTAACAACGGAAAAAGGAGTTGACTCGTTAGTTAAAGATTCAGGAGTAGTAGATATTCTTGTTAATAATGCAGGTTTTGGAATACTTGGGAATCATCTCGATATGCAATTAGGAAGACAATTAGAAATGATTGAATTAAATATACATGCATTAACAAGATTATCTCATGAGTTTGGGAACTTAATGGTCAAAAAAGGCAAGGGTAAAATAATGAATGTTGCATCCATTGCGTCATATATTTCAGGTCCAAGTTTTGCAGTCTATTGTGCTACGAAAGCCTATGTCCTATCATACTCTAGAGCGTTGCATAAGGAATTGAAAAATAAAGGGGTGACTGTTACGGCATTGTGTCCAGGTTATGTCACGACTGGTTTTCAAGAAGTTGCAGGAATGGAACTCAGTAAAATGGAAAAATTGACCGCTGTACCTGTAAAAAAAGTTGCAGAAATTGCTGTGAAATCAATGCATAAAGGGAAAAGAGAAGTCATGCCTGGAGTTGTGAATAAGCCATTACCATTAGTGACAAAAATTACTCCGATGTGGTTGCATCTAATTATTGTAAAATGGGTGCTGAGATAATTTATTTCTGGCATTTAGGGCAATAAAACGTTGAACGTCCTGATTGTACTATTCTCAGAATCTTACTCTTACAATTTTCTTCAATACATTCTTCTCCTTCACGATTAAATACTCTAAACTGTTGAGCGAAATAACCTAAGTCTGATTCTCCAGAAACTCCTCTAAAATCAGAAATTGTAGAACCCCCTACCATTATAGCTTCAGCAATTACTTGATTGATATTCTCAAAGATCCGTTGTATTTTACCGTTCACCTTGTTACTCTTACCTGCAACTTCTGCTGCCGTCTTAATTGGAGAAACTTTACTGCGAAATAAAATCTCACTGACATATATGTTTCCAAGACCTGAAACTACTCTCTGATCGAGTAAGGCACTCTTTATTGGAGAACGTTTTCCATGGAGATTAGATTTCAATATTTGAACGGTAAATTCATCAGTGAGAGGTTCTGGACCTAAACTAGCCAGCCACTTCTGTTTAGCCTCATTTGATGTTTCGAAAATATCCATAAATCCAAATCTCCTATGATCAGTATATACTGCGGTTTTCATACCATCATCAAATTCAAAATATGCATGGTCATGCTTACCTTTTCCTTCTGAACCAACCGTCCAAACTCCTGTCATACCCAAATGACTCATCCAAGTATATCCATTAGATAAACGAAATAAAAGATACTTTGACCTTCTATCAATTCTCTCAATTTTAGATCCAGTTAATATTTCTTCAAAATTCTCAGGGAAAGGAAACCTAAGATTTGGTCGACGTAGATCAACGAAACTTACCACACTACCAGAAAGATGAGGAACTAAACCTCTACGAACAGTTTCAACCTCTGGCATCTCAGGCATGAATGAACCATTGAAAGTGATTACATTATATTGTCTGTGTTCTAATTTCGATAAAAATTAGAGAATGATTGAAATAATATTTGTCATTAGAATGTCTATGAGCAATGACGAGGAAGTCCCTTGGTCAGAAAATGACAATGAGATACCATGGGCAAACCCGACGAAAAATGCTGTTAGTTCGGTCCAAGTACAGGGTAGTTCTATAGTTGGACAATATACTGAAACTAATGCAGTTATGGCTATGATTCTTGCAGCAATATCTTATTTCATGTGTGGGATTTGTAGCGCTATTCCTGCAGTAATAATTGCTAATGGCGCATTACAGATAACTAATAATCAGCCGGGCCATCCAGATCATGGTTTGGCAAGAGCAGCTCAGATTATGGGTTGGGTTATGATTGTACTAACTGTAGTAGGGATTTTAATCTGGGGCATATTAATTTTCGTAGTTGGCGGCGTTGGATTATTAGCTGGTTCCTAAATCATATCTAATTTCTTGACAACAAATATCCTATGCTGACTCTCAAAATGAGATATGTCAATGTTTTCTAGAAGTGTTAAATTCTCATTTAAATTAATCAATTTCTCTGCTTCTTTGAAACGTGAATCATCACCACCCTCAATCCATCTTTCACTGGCAGCTTTAAGAGATAATAAGCCGATACCTTCGGGTTTCAAAAAAATCTCTGAAATTTTAAGGAATGACTGTGTTTGTTCTGCAATACTAATATCTTGATGGAGCCAATCAACCTTATCTCTAAGGTATGGTGAGATCACCATAGGGTTCCTAGCATCCCCCAATACCGGAATCAATCCAGGTCTCAATTCAGATAATTTACTCAAATCCCTCATCATTCGAGGAGAAATTTCTACAGATACAATCTGGCCATTGTGATGATTTCCTGAACCACAAACATGATCATGAATATGGCTAACAGTAGTTCCTGATGATGCACCGAGGTATAGACAGGTTGAACCTGGTGCTGGTATAATCTCACTAGGATCTAATTTTGTTTTCATTAAACAAGCGGCCACCTTAGATTTCTGCGGTTCCCACTGACGCCATTCAATTCTACTATCCTTTTTTCTTCTTTCATCTCTAACTGATACACCCTTAACTGCATTTCTAGTCCATAAAGTACGGCCTTCTTTACGAACCCCCCATGCAAGTTGAATAGGTTTTCTTCGACCCATTCATTCACTTCCTCTTCGGAGGCTTAGGAAATTTATTCTTTATTGATTCTGCTTCTTTATGAATCTCTGAAACCTGTTCTTTTGTTAACTTCTGACCATCGAAATGATCTATCCTGACTGCGATACTAGCTTTACCTGCCAAATATCTCGCAACTTTACCGCGAACCCAACGTGGACTACGACTTACTGCTGGCATTGAAAAGAGAATTGCTCCATGTTTAGGAGGAGGGGCTCCTTTTCTATGTGCAGACATAGCTGCATTAGCTCCTAACACCTGAAGACTACCCGAAGGCATTCTAGCTAGGCGCTCACGACCACCTGCTAGAACAACTAACTTTGCAGCGCTTATAGGACCCATTAAAGCAGATAAACTAGGCAAATAATCGTTAGCAAGAGCTCTGATTGTTTCCTCAGAAGTTGTTATCTGATTTGCTAAATTAACTACTGATTGTGCTTGAGAATTTATAGTATTCCATTCATCTTTCGAAGGCTGATGTATTGGTTCAGAGACATTGAACTCTTTAGCCACATCATTAATTGATTTAGATTGAGAAACTATTTCTGGAATTTTCTTTCTTTGTTCATCTAAATCCAGATCAGATAAAAATAATCCAGTCCATTCTATACATCTCGCTTCTAAAGTTGTCCAAGAAGATCTCAACTCATTATTCGCAGAAACTAACATATCCATTCTTCTATCAATATCCCCTGAAGATTCTGCGACACCTCTTTTAGCTAACCTAGTAGAGGCTTCGATAAATTTCTGTATTTCTTCATCTGATAATTCTGGCCATTCAGAATCGGATAGAGCGCCTAGAGAATCTATTGTTGACTCAGGAAACCGTTCCTTCAATGTAAACGCCTCAGGAGTAAGTCTCCCAGACTGTAAATCTGAAAGCCTATCTACAAGATTTTTTGTAGAAATACGGTTCCAATATAACTCATCAATTATTTGATTGTCAGCATCGACAACCCGGGCCAACCTCCAATCGTAGATGACGCGCACAAACCTCTCGGCGGCGACTTCATGCTTCAATCTCACGATTAGCAGCGAAGGCATGAAAACTGACATCTATTAGCCAAGTCATGGATGGAAGGCTAGTTCTATTAGTTGGTCTAGGTGGTGCAATAGGATCAATCTTGAGATATTTGATAACGGAGATAATACCATCTAATCAAATGCCATATGGAACAATTACTGTAAACTTACTAGGTTCGATGCTACTGGGAATAATGTTTGGAGCAATTGCTGCTGATGCTATTATAAATCAAGATTATGTGTTATTATTTGGAACTGGGCTATTAGGTGCATTTACAACAATGTCTGCATTTGCGATGGATACAGTAACTCTAACAGAAGATGAAATATCTACAACTTTTATCTACGTAATTATAACTATTGTTGGTAGTTTGGGTTTAGCATGGTCAGGATATAAAATCGGATTTTCTTTATTCTCTTAATATTATTATTTTAGAGTCAGAATATTAGTAACGTTCAATAAGATGATGATTTACCACTATTCGGTTGGTTACACAATCAACTGTTGGTGTGAGTCATGTTTTGTCCTGAATGCGGTACATTAGGTTTTATGGAAGGTAATGGAAATATTAGATGTACAAATTATACTTGTGGATATGAAGGACCTCTAGCAGGAAAAGATGGTAGAGGAGCAGAATTTACCGACCCAATGACTGGAGAAACTATTGATCTATCTAAAGCAGCAACTTCCAGTGAAACCTCCTCTCTGAAACATCTGAATGAGGTTGTACCTGAAACAGTCGCTCAGGGAACTCTTTGGGTTGGCGATTATCTTTGTCCAAAATGTGATGCAGATAGGATATTTGTTGTATTAATGCAGACCAGATCTTCTGATGAGCCAGAGACAAAAATCTGTACTTGTGAGAGTTGCGGACATAAGTTTAGAGAATATCAATAATATTCAAATTTTCTTGACTTTTTGTGAGATAATACCTAATCGTTGAAACATAAGCATGAATAACCCGCAGTCAAGGGTAGGATAAGAAAGGGGTGGCATGATGTTGAGAGTCACAGCAAATACGCAATTAATGAAAGAAATAGTGGATCTACTTTCTGTGTTAACAGAAGAAGCAAAATTAGTATGGAAAGAGAATGGACTTCAGATAAATGTAGTTGATGGTTCGCATGTTGCTTTGCTATCTGCAACTATAGGTGATGCATGCTTTGAGACATATGAAGTTGAACCCGTAGAAATTGGATTAGAACTGGCTAAATTAAGAGATTTATTAAGTCTAGCTGGTCCTTCGGATTTAGTTGAGTTAGATTATGATAAAGCAATTGGAGCAATCAATGTCAGAGTTGGAGCAGTACATAGAATCCTAAGAGGCTTAGACACAGCAACAATGAATGAGCCAAAAATGCCACAGTTATCATTCGATAGTAGGGCAACTATAGACGCAGCTAAACTCTCTAATGCACTAAGAGCAGCAAAATTCGTAGGAGAATTAGTAGATCTAAGTCTAGACTCTAATCAGATGAGCGTTTCAGTAACTGTTGAAGCTGGTGAGTCAGTTAATGTAAGATTTGATGCAGGAGAATTAAGTGAATTAGTTTCTCCAAATCCAACACAATCGACATATTCTCTGCAATTCTTAGACCCTCTAACAAGGAAGTTAGCAAGTGGATTAACTGATTCTGTCACATTAGAATTCCAAGATAAATATCCACTTAGACTAACATGGAATAGTAATGATGGAGGAGCTAGTTGGGTGTATTTCCTAGCCCCTAGAGTCACAAATGATCCATGATTAATCATCGATGTTATTGAAAGTGTAGGCTCTTACGGTAAGCCGTGAGTGAACCTTCAGTTACGGTCATTATTCCTAGCGTTAGGAATCATGAGGAATTAGATATTGTGCTAAAAGGTCTGAAAAAACAGACATATGGAGGACAAATCGAAACAGTAGTTGTTGGCCCAACAAATGATCCAGGAAAAGAAGTCTGTCTAAAGAACAATATTCGATTCATTGATGACGAAGGTTCGAGAACTAGAGCAGATGCATGTAATATAGCAATCAAATCTACAAATTCCGAACTGATACTATTCACTGATGATGATGTCATTGTCCCAAAAGATTGGGTTAAGAAATTAGTTTCATGGTTTGAAAACAAAGAAGTTAGTGGGGTAGGAGGGCCTAATTTTGCTCCAGTTGGTGAGTCCACAATGTGGCAACAAGTAATTGATGTTGCATTCTGCAGTACAATATTTACTGCCGGAACTAATTACGGCAAAGTAGGTAAAAAGGATCTAGATGAAGTCAACCAACTTCCTGGAGTTAATTGCGCATACAGACGCTCAGTTCTAGAAGAAGTGGGGGGTTTTGACGAAGGTGCCATTGGAGCAGAAGATGTAATGCTTGATCACAGAATAAGGCTAACTGGGAAGAAATTGTGGACTGATAGAACTGCCATAATGTGGCACCGAAGAAGAGACCTATCAAGAGTTAAGAAACAAATTAGGAATTATGGGCTGGTGAGAACTTTGGCTAGTCACCAATACCCTGAACTAAGAGCACCTACGCATACAGCAGTTGCATTTTTTCCTCCAATAGTTATAGCAGCATTTGGATTCTTTTTCTGGGGTCTAGTAAATGGAGGAATAGCGTGGCCTGATTTTTGGGATATCCGATTGTCGACAGTACCTATGGGGCTACCGAGGTTAGGTGTTCATACACTACCAACACTTATTCTATTGTACAATCTATTAGCTTGGTATGGCTCTTGGAAGGGAAACTCCCCCAGTAAAACAAAGAAAACTATCTTTTTGTCCTCAATAGCAACTTATACATTACATTGGAACTATGGAATAGGAGTATTAACCGGTTGGATTAGAATTTTAAGAGGAAAATCGGGCCTTCAAATAGATGATAGGTCTCGTTAAATTATTTTCATCTTACCACAATTATTTCCAACTCTCCAGGAGTTAGTCCTTGGCCTCCAAAATACAACAGTAAATACTCCGATAAATAATCCACCGAATACTAAATTTAGCCATCCCTCTGAAATATATCCTGGACTTGCATTAAAATATGCCCAAATAAATGATGGGATGATTCCAATTACTAATGAAATTAGCAACTCCTCAAATAATAACTTAGATTTATCGGATGAAGAAGGTAACTTTGGAGCAGAAGAATCATCATGATTTATCTGTTGTCTTTTGACCAAACGTAAATATTCACATTTCTCACCTTTACGAATTGAACTAATTGAAGGTTTTCCGGAACTCCAAGTACGTGAAACTTTCATTAGCCAATTATCTTCTATAAATGGCCTTCCATCACAATATTTCGACCAATAAGAACCACGAATTCTATCAGATAATTCTTCAACTTCATTTTCTCCAGAAATCAGTTTCTTTCCCATTGCGAGAGCCCATTCTGATTCTGAGGCAACATAACAACCTTCATCTTGTAAAGCGACATTTGCAATTTCATAATTTACCGGTAAAAAAGATATTTCAAAATTATAATCAATTTTAACTTCGTGCCTAGGCCCGATTCCTCCAAAAAGAACTGAGCGATTATCGGAACCAATGAATACTTTACCTGGCTCCACAGCTATCCATTGAATTTCCAATTTCACCCCACCTAGGATTCAATTTCTCCAGTTTGTATTGACCACTGAGAAGCATATACACTTTCGTTTTCCAGTAATTCACCATGAACGCCTCTTTCTACAATTGAGCCATCAACCATTGAGATTATTTCATCGGCATTTCTAATGGTAGCGAGTCTATGGGCTACTGCTATGGTAATTCTATTCTTCTTACCGTTGGAACCGTCAAAAAGTGATTGTTGTATTCTCTTTTCTGTTTCAGCATCTAATGCAGCACTTGCTTCATCTAAAATTAGAAGATCAGGGTCATTCAATAGGGCCCTTGCCAGACTAATTCTTGCCCTCTGACCTCCCGATAACATTACTCCTCTATCGCCAACCATTGATTCTAATCCATTTGGTAATTGAAAAATAAATTCTGATGCTCCAGCCATATCTAATGCACTGAATATCTCTTCATCAGTAGATTCTCTCGCATAGGAAACATTTTCTTTAATGGTCCCGTAAAAAAGAAATGGTTCCTGAGATACAAAACCGATCTTAGATCTGACTGATTTTATAGTAAAATTATTGATATCTATGCCATTAATGAGAACTTGTCCATGTTGTGGTTGATAGAATTTCTCTATTAACTTCAATATTGTACTCTTACCAGCTCCGGTATGACCCATAACTCCTAGAAATTCTCCGGAAGAAATCTCCAGATTAATATTGTTGAGGACATTAGACTTGGAAGATGGATAGGAAAAAGATACATCTTTGAATGATAGACTGGTAATTGGTTCTTCAAGAGGTAATGCGTCCTCCTTATCAAAAATTGAAGGTTCAAGATCTATGACTGCAAAAACTCGACGTGAAGCAGCCTCTCCTTTCTGTAGTTGATTCAGTAACATCCCTAGAATCCATAATGGCATAGTCATTCTAGTAGATATCAGTAAGAATGTAACAAACTGACCGACACTTATTTGTCCAGAATTCATTAACCAACCTCCGGCTGAAACTAAGAGACCGAATGAGATTCCAGCTACTATATGGAATCCAGGAATGAAGCGATTTCTGATAAAAGCTGCTTGTATAGCTTGATCCCTATAATTGCCACTCTGCCCGTCAATCCTAATTCTTTCGAAATCGCTGGCATTATATGCTTGAACAACTGTTATGCCAGATAATACATTTTCTAATATTGCTACTATTCCGCCAGTACTTTCTCTTTGTTGCCGGTACTTTCTTTGTACTCTAGTGGAAAACCAGATAACCATAGGGACAATCATGAATAATGGCCCGAAGAGAATCATACAAAGTGTAGGAGACATCCAGAAAAGAATGCAAAAGGCCGCACTAAGAGTTGTTACTATCCTAATTATACTAGTAGTAGAATCTGAAATTATATCTTCTAATTGTGCGACATCCGCGGATAAAACAGACATCAAGTTACCCGTCTGCCTAGTTTCAAAGTATGATGCCTCCATATTCATCAAAGATTTTGTAGCATCCATTCGGATATCATGTTGAGCCTTGTAGGCTATTGACTGCCAAAGTTGATTGCTCAATCCTTGAGTTATTGCAAGACAAATGAATGATAAGAAAATAAGTAAGCCAAAGCCAAGCTCTGTGGAATCAATTGGCCCTAAATTTGGTATTATATCAAGTGTAACAAAACTCTCAACTCTTGAGTCGGTAAATTGAGATTTCTCAGGGTTATAATAATCAGCAGCCATTCCTATAGCAATCAAGGGAACAAGGTCAAATATTCTGGCACCAATATTCGCTAGTAGACCACCTATCGCTCTTTCCCAATATCTGGTCACATAAGGTAAAATTCTCCATATCTGTCTACCAACTATTTGCTTATCTTCACCAAGGTCAGACGCATCTTTACTTATCGACGATACTATGATGCCCTCGGCTAAGTCTGGAGAACTGGCCTTCGACATGTTCTTCCGGAGGATAAGTAGTGTTTGAATGCTTCACTTGAGTGCTTTGTTATGGTGCGCCCGCCGGGATTTGAACCCGGGACATGAGGTTGGAAAC